>Ga0137404_10000089_pt1 | contig 51428 bp, 68 predicted proteins | sample CZOMad2_1_16fung_FD_108285 | JGI IMG/M metagenome (GOLD analysis project Ga0137404, IMG submission 108285) | Vadose zone soil fungal communities from Angelo Coast Range Reserve, California, USA - CZOMad2_1_16fungal (Illumina Assembly) | ecosystem: Environmental > Terrestrial > Soil > Vadose... | reverse complement strand
TGGAGCAGGCGGATAACTAAGGAGGGTACTGAGCGGTGTCTCGGTCCCTCCTCTTTTTTTGGAGACTTAGATGGATATTGGTAGATTAGTAAACTCTTGTGGCTTTGAAGCACCCAAGAAATCGTATAAACAAGACTTAAAAGTGGAAGACTTTATGAAAGCAAAGAAGGCTTTAGCCGCAGCTCATATCAAAGGCCCATGCAATATTGTTTGCACATCTCCGTGTGCCCCGAGCCCAATGATTAAGTATAACTGCAATCCATATGGCATCGGGTATCAAGAAGAAGGGATAACCCCCATGAAGAACTATACCGACAACTGTGCTACTGCTTCGGTTACTGGCGCCCGCCCGGACACGCAGATTCAGCGTGAGTATCTTGGCGAAAGGTTGGCCCAGACCTACCGTCAGCTCGACTACAAACTGGAAGAGCAGTTCCATCTGCACGTCTGCAACGAGCCGAAGAACGCCAAGGACCTCGTGGCTGCCATTACTGGCGGCAAGTTCAAGCTGGCTTCGAAGCTGGACGATCCTGAGTACGCCGACGAAATCAAGTACAGCGGTCCGTTCTGGGGCATCGACTTCGATGGTCCGCAGCCTGATCGCAAGGGCTTCGATCAGGCTCGTAAGGACCTGAAGGAAGCCATGACTAAGGTGAAGGACATCATCGTCATCAAGGATGCTGATGCTGGACTGGCTGCAGTCGAGGCGTTCGCTGCTTGGCTGCCGACTGGCCTTGCCAACTGATTGATCTGGATTCGTAGCTCAAGTGTATGAGTCCGCCCTGTAACGGCGGAGGTTGTGGGTAAGAGTCCCACCGTTTCCAGACAATAGTAAACCCCGGTTCCTCGCGAGAGGGCCGGGGTTTTTCTATGCCGATTTGAGATTTAAGGTCTTATTCGGACTGCTATGACAGGTCTAAATCTTTTGCAGCAGAGTAGGAGACTTGTAAAGGATGTCGTAAGGATAGATGCTATGATCGTTAGTAGGATCGATGCCTAAGAGATCCTTAGGATTCTTAGCCATAGCATCGTCTCCTTCAGAAGGTTCTTTTGAACTCCTACGCAGAACTTCAGCAGGTCCGGGTTCGTCTTCTCGGTAACGTTCGTACCTTGACGGTGGTCCTAATAGATCTTCGATAGAATTAGGTATTGCTTTATAACTATCTAAAAGAGGAGGTTCACCACGCAGTGCCCTGAAGGCTTCGTCAATCCTTGTACTAGGATCAGAGATACGGAGTATCTTATCTGTACGAGGCATAGTCTGCTCGTCAGGCCCGACTTCGTTCTTGTCTTGTGTACCCGGAGGACGCTGTACCATACCTTCGTCACCCTTAGGTGCGAAAGGCAGACCATCCTGACCGAGACCGCGTCCTAAGATACGATCCCGTTCGTCTTCGTAAAATGCTCCTGAACTACTACCGATACCCATTATTGAGATACCGGAGGCTTGACCTTAGAGTCAGTAGGCTTAGGCTTAGGAGGCGGAGCTGAGTTGCTTATAGAACTCCAGAACATCTTAACGATGTCAGACATACTCTCGTTACCCTTAGCATTAGGATCGAAGCCATAGCGTTGCATAGTAGACATCAGATATGACCCGACATCCCCACGGCCTTCTTGCTTGTAGACATTGGATAGACTGTACAGCCCGGTGTTAATTCGGTTAACTACCTGCACTGGCGCATGAACGTATAGCGCTTGGAGGTTGGTCATAGGCTGGTCTTTAAGATCTGTCAGCTCAAAGCGATTATTCTTGTCGTCGAAGTGTAGGTGGTATTGCTTACCACCGCCGAACTGTTCGGTGATCCACCCAGCGAATGGGGAGACATTAAGGTCGTGTAGTTCAGTACTGAAGAGCTGTTCACCGAATTCACGCTCAACGAATGTCCTATAGTTCTGCCACAACTGAGGCTTCTTCTGGCCTAGAGCCCACATAGTCTGGGTAGTCTCTGGAGACGTCAACTTGGTGAAGACATGGCCTTGGCCACCTTTAGGGTCTTCTGAAGATGGTTTATATTCATGGAGCAATCCATGAGTAGCGTCGCTGAAGAAACCATTAGCGATATTCTCTTTGATCTTGGGATCAGTCTTAGGATCGTTCAGTGTATCTATCGGAGCTAGCAAAGCTCCATAAGACTTAGGCGAAGTAACACCTTGTGCTTTAGCATCTTGAACTTGCTGCTTAACGTTAGCTACGCGACCTGTACTGATGCCAGTCTGTGTCATGACGTCTAAGTTCTGTAGCTTCAACCATTCACGTTCTTTCTGAGGAACATCACGACTGATTGCAAAGCTAAAGAACTTGCTAGCATCTGTTGGACTGATTTGCTGAAGAGCACCAACGAAACGGTTGTAGTTACGTACTACTGGATCAGGTGCATTGTATAGTAGATTAGTTGTATCTGCTGCAATAGCTTTATTGAAGTTCAAATGACTGAACGCTGCCTTAAGATCCTTGTCTTCTGCAATGCTGTGAATTGCCATGTCAAGAGAGTACATCTGACCTTCGATAGTCTTCTTAGCCAGTTCAGCATCGCCCTTGAATTGTTTATTAATGACAGAGTTAGCACCGCCTTGGTTAGCATAAGTAAAGGCGTCTGTAGCAATGTTATTACGTAATGCCTGTAAAGCCTGCCCCTTAGCCAGCATCTCTTCATCAGAGACCTTACCAGTACCTGCGTACTTCTGTAAAAAGTCTTTCAGAGGAAGTTCCCCACCTTCTCCACTTCCAGCTGTAACCAGCATCGTATTGATTTTATTATTTACAAGCTTAGCAGTAACATCGGATAGCTCAGTTTTGCCTGTGTCTACTGCATCCTCGCTCTGTCCCTTCTGAGCTGCTCTGAGATCTTGGTAATTCTTAAGAGTATACTTGAGTTTATTTTGCTCTCCGATCCAAAGATTCACAGCAGGAATTGTAGTTCTACCTGCGTCTAATGCATTTAACATATCCGCAGCATGAGGCGCACCTTCCATGTTCATCTGTCTAAGCTGAGTTCTAGTAGCGTTTAACTCAGTCTTACCTTCAGTAGAATTACGGTTGATATCTTCAAGAAGGTTCTTGATATAGGCATTAGCTACTGGGATACCGCTAGCCTTAGATACTTGATCATCGATATAAGAAACGTAACCGGGATATTGTGCTCTGTACTTCTTAGCAATCTTCTGCAATTCAAAAGTATAATCTGTGTCGTTGACCTTACCCGTTCCACCAATCTGTACAGCTTGCCCGATAGCTTTAACTTGGTCCATTCCGTTCTGCAAAGGAACGGGAATGTTATCAGGTGTAGTAGGTCCTTGGGTTAGGTCTTGTGTAGGTGTAGACGCTCTCTGAGCGTTCTTAACAGTCTCTAATGCTGCTTGATATTGTTCACGCTGACTATCGACATCCTTGAAGATATTATTCTCTAAACCCTTCTTGATACTTGTATCGATACCTGAGACTAGATCTCCGAAAGCATCTGTAGTTCCTTTCAATGCTGTAGCTGTACTAACATCTACTGGAGTAGTAGATATAGGACGCGTTACATCAGTCCAGATAGGATCACGAGTACTAGGAACTTGTGGGTTAAATAAAGCCATTACTCTTTTTTACCTTGTATTTTCTTGAATGCTTCGTAGGCATCTCTGTTCTTTTGATCAGTACCCTTGAAGGTAAGTAACCCTCCTAGATACGAAGTCTGCGTTGGTGCGTCTTTAGTCAGACTCCACCGTGCATCGTCAATACGTGTTTCATTACCATTAGCCCATAGAGACACAGCCGTACCGTACTTGTCTTCCGGATATCCGCTGAACCTCAACCAAGCCCAAGCTCTCTGGAAGAAGGCGTGGCTAGTCTTAGGAGAACTGTCTTGGGCGTCGAAGCCTCTGTTAGCTTCCTCGATAGACCTACTCAGAGCGTAAGCTTGAAGGTCTTTACGATCTTTTAATATCTGACCAATGAGATAGTTGTCATCAGCTTCTTGTAGATTAAGTCCAGTAACTGCCATAGTGACAGCATTCCAACGAGAGACGTCAGCCTGATGGGCTTCGTTCTTACTCAACCACTTACCAGTATTAGCAGCGACGATAGCTTTCCATGACTGGCGAACTACAGCTATTTCTTTGAAGATATCGATAGCGTCTTCGACTGTCGGGGGAAACTGTTCATCTTCAGGCTTGTTAGTCATCATTGAAGACATAGCATGGACGAAGCCTGAGAAGTCTCTGATTTGGTTAGCTAGAATAGAAGTGCTGGCACCACCTACCCACTGCCACCAAGGAGTGTCTGATTTAAACATATCCTTCAATTGAGACAACCCACTGGCACCTAGTTTGTTATTTAGATTATAGAAGTTACCCTTCTGAGCATCTCCACCGCCTGTAGCCCAAGCTAAAGCGAGAGACGTAGGCCCTTCCATCAATAACGTCGTAGCGTAGTTATCCCCGACAACATAACCTTGTTCGATAGCAGCCTTGCGGAAGTAATCGCTAATAGGTAAACCTGCTATACCGAGAGCACCGATACCGCCTATTGCCCAGTATATACCAAGCATTCGAAGCCGAGCTAAAACACGCTCGCCGGTTGTGTCAGCAAGACGTTTACCCCAAACCAGCTCAGCGAGACGTTGCTGATAAGTCAAGAATTGGCCTTGTAGACTGAGTACTCCGCTCTGCATAATACTAGCAGAAGCTCTGGACATATTACCGTCCATCATGTCTGCCCGATCGAGGATAGCCGCTGTCTCAGCTTCGGTGAATGCACCGTAAGGTTTAGCTACGCGAGCTTCCTTCCACGCTGTATACCAAGCACCTAGACGTATCTGGTGGGATATGCCTTTGAAGAAGACAGTGCCCATCTCTAGCGCTGCGTGGAGATCACCTCCAACCCAGCGCTTATTCAATTGAACGTCTAATGGTGCATGCTCCCCGCCGCCCGTAGCCGCGAACCCACGACGTTCTAATTCCAGCGTAGCTTCTTTCCACTCACCGGGCTTCCATCTGTGGGAGCCGATACCGGGCATGACTAGCTTAGTAGCCCAGTCATCTAATAGATCTAAGTACCCCGGACTCCTAGCACCACGACTCCAGTTATAAAGAAGATTTGCCACGGTACCAGCACCAGCTGACCTAGGAGCTACCGCGAGAATAGTGGCGAAGCTTTGCGCTTGTGTAAGAATAGTAGTAGGCGTGAACAATCCCATTGTTACTTGGTAGGCGTAACTTCTTAGAATGGATACCGGATTAGTGAAGTTATTAAGCATCCACAGCGGTACGATGGGTCCCTTAGGACCGAAGGTATCGTAACTCCAACCAGCCAATCTGACAGCTGTCTCATGAGCAAAGGTATCGAATGGACTAGGCATACCGATGAACTGCTGAGCTTTAAACCTATTCGCCATGATCTGGCGTTTAAGACCAGCAGGCATACCGGGCTTGTACGCCTCGGGATTGTTAGCTTCGTGGAAGGCGCGGAATGGAGCAGATCTGATGAGACTCTCATCCATCTTCATCCACGGACCGGCTTCACGAAGGAATAGCTCTACGGTGAGTAGCTTATAATCATCCATAAGCGTGCTCTGCGCAATACGATTTATAGCACGGCTCATCGTTGTGATAGGATCTACGAACTTAGCAGGCTCTACTACAAAGATCGGATTGTGTTTAGTACCCTTGACGTTCAAACTCTGGAGATCGTGACTGTCACGCTCTTGAGTGTAACCGACTTGATACTGGCGTGCGAGACTACCGTTCTTGGTTTCATCTTGGAAACTATCGATAACAGTACCATTAGGACGAGTAATCTGGTAACGCTTGTTAAGCGCATCACCCATGTCAATAATAGATCTACCTTTAGGAACAACGCTCAACGGTTCGAAGACATCGCCGGGATTCTTAGGCAGATGTAGTTCCGGAGGAACCATCTCCCCTGTAGTAGGATTCTTAGTCTCTTTGAACTTAACAGCCCAGTCTTTCCATTCGATAGGCCAGATGGTCTTCAGCAGAGCTTTAGCTGTTGCAATATCCTTCTTGACCATCAGTTGCATAACTTGGTTGAGACCCCTAGTAAAGTCTTCAGCAGCCCTTGGGTTGCTGGTAAGCATCACTGTAGTATCACCAACATAACTGTCCAAGACAGTACCACCAGCTTTAGTACGTACCATCTTAGCTTGTTTGACAGCGTGGGTGAAATCATAGTCGAAGTGACCGCCACTCAGCCGATTGACTTGATCGTTATAGTCTAGAGACTTCATCTCAAACTTAGGCGCTACTACGTAACGTACGAGCTGGCGTCCTAGTCCCATCTTGGCGTAAGGGAAGCGTTCTGGGTTGTAGACTTCGATAGCAGCCATACGACCTGAGCGTACTTGCTCGACGAGATCTTTATAAGACCCACCAAGGTTGGAAGCCAGTCTAAGATCGAGCTTACCATCAGGACGTACTACAAGTAGAGGGTATCGTCCGCCGGGTAGCTCCTTACGAGTAGTACCTTCTACGAAGCCACTGTCAGTAGTGACACCATTGGTGTCTGTGACACTGAACTGATGTTGTTCTACAGCCAGACGAAGCTTGTTGGTTGCCTCACGATTGGCACGAAGAACTCTGTCCATCTCGTACGCTCTGCCCCAAGCAAGATAACCTTGTAATTCGGTGAACGTCGGCAGACGATTGAAGTTACTCAGCCAGAAATGGTTGATCTCTGTAGCGGTCTTGTAGTAATAACCTTTAGTTCCCGGTATCTCCGGGTTAGGTGTATGGGGTCCAGCCTCTAACGCACGCTGGAAGTCTTTCCAGACTTGACGACGTGGTATTCTATCTTGCAGAGAATTCTTATCGTACATCTCAGCTTTAGTGTACGGAATACCAGTTACTTGGTCAACACGTTCGACACCACGGTAGACATCGTTGATGTACCGCATCTCTTCCTGAAACATCTTGTGGTAATTAGAAAGACTAAACGTAGCGGTCTTACGAGCTTGACGCTCTAGGACGCTCAACGTTTCATCTGAGCCCAGCGCGTAACCGACACCGGGGATGGTCTTTAACCAATCTCCGAAGCCACTCTTACCAGCCATAGATCTAGCGGTATCAAGATTAAGCAGAAGATCCTTCGCCAGAGTGCTATTCTCTGGCAAGGTTTTGTAAACAATCAGATGGAAGCCTAAGCCCTGCTGTTCGATTGTAGCTCTAGCTAGGTCGTCCTCTGATTTAATTGTTGGATGGAAGGTTACCTTAGTACCCTTGACTTCGATTGGAATATGTCCAAGAGCAGGGCGAGTAGTTGTAGCTACTTCAACTCCACCGTCAGTAAAGATACGGGCTTCGCCATTTTCTACACGTACTTCCTGTAGACGTGACTGTGTCTCCCATGGGCGCTGTAGAGCTGCCTCAGGAACGTACTGGCGTAATCCTTCTTTACCCTTGAGATCGTACTCAAGAATACCGTGTACTCTGGCTGCAGTCCTTGCTAGTTCTTCACTAGAATACTGTTCACCTGTTTCATTACCTAACCTGACTGGGACAAAGTTCTCACCAGATACTGGGTTAGGGATAGGACTACCGATGTCCAAGATCATATTACGGATCGTTGGGTTGCTGTTACGGACTTCCTCTAGGACTTTACGTACTTGAGTTTCCGTAGCTTCTTGCAGGCCTGTTCTCTGAACCTTAGCAGTGTTGACAATCGTATCAACGATATTGGTAGCTGAGTTATCAAACTGTGCTTCGATACGGGTAACTAACTCACGAGATAGACTGCCTGTCTGAACAGCATCGTCTGAGAAGACATCTTTGTCAGCCTTCAATCCTGTAGGTAGACTGTCTGTGGCACGACTAATAGGGTCTTTACCAGTCCTTACGAATGGCTGGGCAGTAGGACGATACACCCCGTCTATGTCAGCGCGTAGATTAGGAGTGACTGTCTGAACAGCAGCTTCTGCTGCGTCACCAAACGTATCTGCAGTTCTGGCTGCGTCAGGTCCGGGTAGACGCCCACCTCGGACACCTTGTCTGAAGCCTGTGCGCATTTGATTGAACAGCCTTGCGCTATCGATCAAAGGAGCAGCAACTACTGTCGTATCAACTAATGGCATTACGTCATTGATGACACGGTCAGATGTAGACATACCTAAGACAGCTTCAACGAACTGCTGTGCTAAATGGAGATGAGTACCCTTGAGCTGGTCGACGACAGCGTCGAACTTGTCTTTGAACTCAGGAAATGGCATACGCAGAAGAGCCCGTGTCTTCTGATAGAGATTCTCTCCGGGTAGGATACTTCCAATAAGACTGCCATCTACAGCTTCCATAGCAGCCTGAAGCTTCAGTGGATTGTAGAAAGGAACCATCGATTCAACCATACCACCTAGGTGTTCGATGAAAGGTTGGTTAGCTTTGACATCTGCCAAACGATTAGCGACAGTCTCAGCGTACTCACGCTGGGTCAGCTTGTCTTCAGCAATAGCCTTAGTCTTAGCGACTTGATCCGGCATCTTTTCCATTGCTTCATCCATCCAAGTATCTTGAATGTTGAATGCAGCGTTATAAGCACGGTTCATATACTGCTTAGCGTAAGCAGACTCTACAACTGAACCGGGATCAGTCTTAGGAAACTGGGCGAGCTTCTGGACTTCAGCGAGATTAAGTGGACCTAGCTTTTGATTAGCAAGATCTGTAATCGCTTTGACGTTACCAATGCTAGCCTGTCGATCAAGCTGAGCAGCAGCATCCTGACGGATGCCTTGCTCCTGACCTTGAGTATACATCTGGTATAATTCAGTAGGAGTCTTACCAACGATATCTCCTAGCCCGAATGAAGTCTTAGAAGCAAGCTTTTGCGCAGTATCCGATGACGGAGCAGGATCACCTACTGCGTTAGGATTAGCAGAGACTTGGTTGACTTCAGGCTGAGTTGTATCGATAGAGACTTGTTCTACAGGATCCATTAATATAGACCACCTGTGTTGAATGCTCCCGGCGTACCTGAGTAATTCCCCGTTGACTTACCGAAACCTCCAAAGATACTGCCAAGAGGACCTGCAGCTTTACCAATAGCGCTTCCAGCTTGACCAATCGCTTGGTCTGTAGCCATCTGGCCTTGGATACCTCCAAGTCTAATCTTGTCTTGACTGATCGTACTATTGATCTGGTTGATATCTCTTCCGAACTGTAGGTTCTGATTGATACCTGCAAGATTAGTAAACAATTGTCCGCTGTTCTGAGCTTCTCCGCCCGGTAGTCCTGAACCTAGTGAAGCTCCTTGGTTAACAGCAGCATTGACGCCTTGAGCTCTAAGCCTCTGGGCTACTCTGAACTGTTCTAAGCTCTGACGTTTAGCTGACAATTCCATCTGCGCTTGCTTCTGATCATTGATGTTTTGTTCTTGCTTAGCCATGTCCTGCTGGACACCGTAGGCTGCTTTAGCATCGGAAGCACCACTAAAGGCAGAAAAGAGTTGAGTTCCTACGCTAACTGCAGTCAGCGCTAAGGTAAAAGGATCCATTATACGCCTTGATTAACCGTGTCCATAAGACTCCAGCCCATGATGTCGAAGGGTTCGTTGACCCATGAAGATATTTTGATTTGCATTACCAATCCTCTGCCTCTCAGTCTTACTTTAGCAAAGCTGAATCCATAATTAGGCTTAATATTTCTAATTACCTGTTGAGAAGAGAATCTTCCGGAGTTTCCACTCGTAGCGTAATCCCAGATACTCTGTATCTTATAACTACCTAGAGGATCGTTTCTTGAGAAAACATAGATGTAAGGAGCTTGAAACTTCAATAATGATTTACCTGATAGACTGAACCCAGTTACGAAGTGACTTTCGTAGGACACACCGACGTTATCGCTAGAAACCCAATCCTTGAAATTAACGTCGTCGTTTAATTCAGAGAATGTAGTTTTATCATTAGCGTTGGTAAGGTACTTAAATACAGGATCTGGTGAAGTACTTCCGCCCGGTCCTTGTACGTAATTAATACCTGATATCCAATTATGGATACTAGTTATTGTGTATGGATAAAACGCTTTGTTGTAGACGTTATAATTTAGTATCTTATCAAATCTGTAGCGATCTCCGAAGGCTACTTCAATCTCAGACTTATAAATCCATTGAATAACGTAATCGATTGGATGGTAAGCTCCGCGGACATATTTCTTACTTTGTATAGGAATGTTATTATAAAACGATAATATCGTCCCGACCGTAATAGGTTCTACCGACAGTCCGCCTTGCTGCTGAGGTTGGACCGAATAAATACCTTCTTCATTCCAGAAATAAGGCAATCCCATTACATCTACAAAGGATGTACTTGAAATACTCTGTACGGAAGATATTTTAGTTATAGTATAGTCATCGGCTTTGAAACCTATTCCTTGACTACCTGTGATAAACCATACACCATTGGCAGCGAAGACAAGCATGCCATTCTGAATAGGAAAGAGTTTATAAATCGGACCGGAACCTTGGACGGTTATTACACCGCCATCAGTAGGAAGAAGATCGAAGAGTGTTTCGGAAGTAGGATCGTTGACTTGATAGCAATTACCGAAGTTAGTTTGACTACCGACATTGACTTGGGAAAAATATATATTCTCCGTCCAAATATAAGCGGCTGCATCGCCTTTTGCTTGCTGACCAGAGTTTAATCCTGTAAACCAAGTCCTGCCTTGAAACCATGCTCCGTTGTTAGGTCTTAAATTAGTAGTAACATCAGTTAAGCCTGATATAGAAGAAACTAGACTACGTTGCTGTGCAAAGGCATTTATAATATAATGTCCCTGCGGAGCTTGTCCTGCAGATAACGTTACTTTAGGTTGGGTAGTAGCTGGATTAAAGGTATCAGTGTCGTCCTTAAAATACCACCATACGTCAGCGTTACTAGGATAATTACCTTCAGCACTAAACCAAGTATTTATATAACCGTGGTTAGTTGGCGAGATAAACCATCCATTAATAGTTTGTCCTCCATAAGTAGTATTAATAGCCGCTATATTAACAGTTAAATTTGTTCCTACATAAGCTGTGACTGTACCCCATGCTAAAGTAACTCCAGTTGGAATAACAAAACTACTTCCGGTATAAGTCAGTACTACTAAGTCACCTAGAGTAACTCCCATTCCAGCAGGTACTGTGAATACTTGAGAAGTTACAAACAATCCTGCTACGGTTGTAGAGTTAGTTGCCCAACTACTACCTGCAGTCCACCCTTGATTAGAAAGATTATAATTATGTTCAGCAGAGAATACTGCAGGACGTTGATTGACTGTGAGACCATCAGGCATACCTGAGAAATCTCGTATATTTACTGCTATTACATGAGGAGTAACTACGTTGGTAACAGGATCAAAGCTGCAATACACAGGTTCTGTAGTTGGACTGTAAACGAAAAGATATCCATTACCATCCGCAAAAGTACATTCAGTTTGAATTAAACTCCCGCCTGTAGTTATATAAGAAGTAAGATCTACTGTAGTTGGAAGATTCCAAGTAGACAGAGGGTTATCAATAGTAGCGCTGCTAGCTTTATAAAACCTAAGAAAATTGCCTACTTGAACTACTATTAGTTGAGTACTACCGTCGCCACCTACATTGTTCCATTTATAGGTATTAACTACAGAATTACTAATAATACTAGTCATTGCGAAGTTGTCTTCGTAGTCCATGCCTGAACGACGTAGAACATCTCCAATAAGAGTGAACTCGCAATTATCAGCATCAGTAGCAGCATTCTCAGGGAAGTTAAGCCCAGTGAACTCTGTCATCAACCCTTTAGTGAAGTTGTTCTGTATTACAGGAACATTAGGCACTAATCGAGTACTTCCTTAATCCGCATATTCCTACGCTCGTAGTAAACATCAGCGAACTTCTTCAATGCTTTAAAACTTGTAAACTGTCCTTTAAGAATAGGCGGGACGATACCCATGTCATACTTGAAGTACCACATAGTCGAACTAGGATCTTGAATAGCATGGAGCTTATTCTTCCCAGAGAATAATCCGGAGTCTACCATACCAGCGGAAGACAAAGTCTTCTTACCGTCTATAACTTCTAAAACAAGAACCCTGTCTTGTGAACGCATTTTACTTTCAGCTGCTTCAGCCATTTATTCCTCTAAGGTTACCGTCATTGTTGAACCCTCTGGTGCTATATAGCGAACCTCCTAGCCTACCGAAGTTCGCAAGTTCATCGAAGTAACTCGGTCGATTAATAACTGACTTGTTCTTCGATACTGAACTCCACTGCCGCTTAGTCTCCTGCATTGCCAATTGATGTGGCTGCTGCTTGAGAACGTAGAAGGCCAATGCCTTGGCTTCGTTTAGAAGCAAAGGAAATTCTTGATGATCTAAAGTAGGTATGAAAGTATCTACAAGATTAAAAACTGGAAGAGTCTGTCCGTAGCACTGTGTCTTAATACTCTGTAGTGTTGAGTCTTGAGTATTGTCGTAAGAATCGAAGATTACTGTTTCATTACCGAAGATAGCGCAACACTTAGGCTGTCTATCGTTCATATAGTAAATTGTATATCCTTGCGGAGAAAACATCGTTTGTACGTTGCTATCAGCAGGATTGAAGCCTTCGACATAATCAAGTAATTGGCGGACAGATAGTATCTGGATATCCGCGTATCCCGGAGGGGCGAGTAATCCAGCGATCTTGGAGATAATCCAAGCTGTAAACGTACCTGATCCTATAATAGAAGTTATATTAAGTACTAATGTACTTCCTGTATAGCTTGTAACTGTACCGGACATTTGATTGACACCGGCTACAGCAAGAGCAGGATCACCTGTATGTATCAGCAATCCTGTTGCTACAATAAAGGTTTTAGTACCAATACCGATTGTATTAGAAGTAACCGAAGACGTAGACCAAGTACTACTGTTGATATCTGTATTTACGTCATGACCATCACTAGGACCAGTACCGTCTAGAATATTACTATTGAAATACTTAATCCAGTCAATACTGATTACTCCATCTGGGATTGTCATCAGCGTAGGCTGCAGAACATTCAAAGAAGGTTCTAGCTGAATTAGCTGGCTACTATCTGGAAGCTTTGCTCTAGAGACAATGTCGAAGTATTTAGAACGTATGATGTTGGCTACTTGCAGAGATTCTGCAGTATCTGAAATACTATTGACTTCATCCGAACTCATCTCGGAGAGGATGGTTTGGGTCATTTCGAGAAGATTGTATTTCATCCTCTACCCTTCCAAGCTGTTACAAATAAGAAAGCTACAACGGCGTAAGGAATGTACATTAACTCAGAAGGCCAATTCATGATTTCCCATGTATATTCAGGAGCATATCCGTGTATACAAAGGTAGTAAGCCTTCAAGGCTGTCCACACACCTACTGGAAACATGATGAAATCACGAACAAGACGGACACCGAGGTCATCTTTAAACGCTATAGCTACTTGAGCCCGCGTTTGAATAACAGCGACATCCGTTTTATTATCGTCCTGTTGGCGGGCTAATACAGTATCTTGTTTCTTATTATAGATCGAAGATACCGTATTCAGCAAACCTTCAATGATTGGTCCTACAATAGGGAGCCAACTAAGCATTACTTAAGATCCAAAGCATTCCTACGACGAGCGATTTCGTCGATGATACCCTTGATAAAGACTATACCGCCGGTCCACATAACTTGTGCTTTGGAGAATCCGGTATTTAGATCAAGACCTAGCAACGGACTCCAATCCATATATCCTACAGCTGTAGTAACCAAACCTGTAATAGCGGTTAAACGTGCTAGTAAGATAGTCTCTGAATACTTGAAGAAAGCTTTTACTTCATCCCACCAAGTACTGACGGGAACAGCCGAAGCCGGAGTTATTACGATTTTGTCATCCATTTTGTTTTTCCTGACGTCTGAATTCAATCCATTCGACTGCGATAAACGCCACGAATGCTGTAATTAATATTGTTGGGATTAGCCAAGCCCAGTGATGTACTGGTGTAGCTGCGATAGTAGCTGTACCAACAACTACAGTAGCTGTAGCAGCAGTTGCAGCAGGAGCTGAAGATTTCGGATTAGCTAATGCAAGAGAGTCCTTACGAACACGATCTACCCGTGACTGCCAACCTCTACCGAAGTGCATCCAGTCCGATCCATTACGAATGTTATGGAGGAAGTGTAATCGTTCGTCGTTGATGCCGTTGATCTGGTCAATAGTACTCTTATCTTTGAATTGAGCTAATACTGAATTAGCTCGGCCCACACCACTATTAACGCCATAATCAGCGACAGTATAATCAAGACCCGAAGCCAGCGTATCACCATTGACAGCATCCCAATACCTCGTCTTGTAGATTGCTTTAGCTTGGTCTACCGTCATGTTCTTAACGTCTTCGGCAGTACCAGCTTTGTTGATATATTTCTTGTAGTCTGCGATAGTGATACCGAAGTTAGTCGGACCACCTTTGTCATTAGGATCGTTAGAATAACCACCCTCTGACTTGAGGACTTCCTTTATAAAGAAGTCATAATTTTGTTTCATGTTTTACCTTAAGAAAGTGGATAGTAAATTACAGTTACGTCTGCAGTAGCAGCAGTACCTTTAGCTGTCTGAACTCTGAAGAACAAATTAGCAAAGTCTAATGCTGTAGCGCCGGTAGCTGTCAATGTAGCCGATTGGAAGTTAGCAGCAGTCTCAGCAGCTGAAGCAGTAACAGCAGAAGCCGTTCCACTCGCTACCACAGCTGTACCACCAGCAGCAGCAGCAGAGAATACACCAAAGGTTGAGGCTACTAAAGTTGAGCTTGCATTACCAATTACAATCGATTGAACTTGATAACGGGTGAACCCGGAAGGAAGCGGTATTGCAATAGTAGTATCGGTATTAGCTAAGTTAAAGTTGACCCCTCTTGTTACTACCATTCGTTGTGCAGGGGAAGCACCATCGATTGTAGGTAGAGTAATTGCTGGTGAAGTGATAACAGGAGATGTCAGCGTCTTATTAGTCAGCGTGTCTGTAGAAGCTCTAGCTACTAATGTATCTGTAGCAGATGCTGGTAAAGTAAAGCTACCACTTCCAGCTACTGTTGGTGCATGTACAAACGAAGTACCTGAAGTAGCACCAACGTAAGTAACACTATTTGTCGTAACTGTACTGGCAGCAAAACCTCCTGAACCTCCATATAAAGCAGAAGGAGGAATAGTAACTGAAGAACCTGAAGGAGAAGCACAGTACCAGTACGGCAATAAACCGATTACCGCTGTAGTTCCTAAGCCCCAGTAACAACCACTTATATTAAAATGGTTTATATTGGCATCGATATTTAAAGCTTCGGAAGGTCCGATACTAAAGACATAAGAACAGTTGTAAAGGTTAAGATTTTTGATACCTTTAGCAAAAAGACCTTTACGAGCATTATCGAAAGTAAAGTTACGCAAATTAACGCATCCGTAACTACCTACTTTACAATTAATATAAACGCTATAATCTACACCGGCTGGATTACCTTGCTCACTACGTCCACCAAGTGTTAAACTCGACGTATTAACCAAGTTAGCCATATTAAAGGTACAACCTGTACCAGAACCTGAAGTACTTGCTTGTGTAGCAGGTAGATTAGGATAATTTACACTGTAAACACCCGGAGTAAACAAGACGGCTGTAGTTACAGCACCACCACTAACAGAAACAACTCTTACTTGAGCTTGCTGTGTAAAAGTCCCACCTGCTATAGAGATTATATCTCCTATCGCATAACCACTACCACCGGCAACAATCCCATTAACTAAGTTAAACGGAGAAGTATCGTTAGAGTAATACCCATAAGAACCAGTAACCCAGTTACATTCCTCGTAATAAGTATCGTAAGTAATAACACCGGGGTCTACAGTTACAAGTGGGAAAGTAGTACCACTGCTTAAGAAATAGACGCCTTTGAAGTCAAAGCTATCTGCTGCGATGTTGACATTTGGATTTAGAGAATGTTGAAGAGGTTTATCTGCCGCCCAAGTATTAAACCCATAACATTTAAGAAACTGTCGCCCACGGGTTCTAACCGCTCCTGATCCAGTGCCCCCGGACCAAGTGCCAAAACCACCTGCTCCATAAATTATGGTGTTCTCAAACATAACTCCATTGAAGTCAATCAAGTCTACAGCAACCTTAGTAAAGGTTGTATCCGAAGAATAAATTGATATATCTTTCAAAGCAAAGCTAGACCAATCTAATGAATTAGCTGCGCCAAAACTTAAGAACGAACTGTTGCTAGTGGGTTGAAATTGAAGTGTACATCCGTAAACAGCTGAACCTTGTAAAACAACCTTCTGAGGTACAGTTAATGTTGAATTAAAGACGTAGTTTCCCGCATTGAAGGTTACTTGAAAACCATTAGGATTCGCGGAGACTAAACTATTCCAAGCAGTTACGTTTTGAGCACCAGTTTTGGCTATACCACCACCGTATTGCTCAAGAGTAATATTACTTAATTGAGTTGTCCAAGTCGTATCGTAGTTAGTATTACTGGCTTTAGTCAAAACCTGACCAGTAAGACCTCCTGTAGGGGTGCCTTGAATCGTGATGCTTCCCCCGCCATTGAGAAGAGCGGCGTCTAAAACACGAATGGGTTCTGTGCTGCTGGCAGGCACAGGAAGATTAATAATACTCTTAGAATTCATATCCAGAGAGGAAAGCATCGTATTAGGAGCAGTCCCATCTCTGGATAGAGTATTGTCGAATGCAGCTGTTATTGCTGCACTATTAGAGTTGATAGCATTTACAGCTGTAGTTTCATTCTGTAAATTAGCTAAGTCTGTAAGTACTATTTTGCTCATTATAAACTCGAAAAACTTGTAACAACAGCTAATTTCCTTAGACCCACAGGATCTAGTGAAACAATGTCGTATATACCTTTACCATCATTAGCAGTAATTCTTAATAGATTGTATGTTCTAAAAAATCTATTATCTGAAAAATAGCTACTGCCTTCTGCTGTAGCTATTGTATCAGAAGTTGTGTAATCCATGCAATTAGGTTGTCCGGGTAAACCTGACTCTATGGATATTGAAAGATTGCTGGGATTAAAAGCCATTAAGCCGCGCTCCCTGCAACAATCCAAGTAGTAGAACCTGTACTGTTCATATATAGACGAGTACCAGCACCACCGTCGAGGCGAATGTACATCGAACCTTTAGGAGCAGTAAAGGTGGGTGCACCAGTACCTGCGGTAATAAGAGGTTGGTTCGCTGCAGGGATTGGAACATTAGTCATGGAATCATACGCAATCTGCGCACTATCCCACTTATTACTGTTCCCTGTAAAATCAAGAACTTGTGATTGTACCATTTATTATCCTTTAGTAAAATGGGGAGTTTTTAGGCTCCCCATATACTTACTGAGTGATTGTACCAATACCACGCCAATAGATACGCACCTTGATGCGACCGGCACTGAAAGTACCAGCGGCAAGAGCGGTTACGAGATTCTTATGGGTTGTATCAGTCGAATTGCTGCCAATGATGCCACCTGCAGAGGTAGAACCATTAGTTAGCGTGACTTTCTTACCAGCTGTATCGATGCTAGCTGTAATAATAGCATTGACAAAAGCTGTATTAGAAATAGCAGTCATCGTAGGCGGATTAGTAGTGCTAGTAAGGGAAATATACCCTGTACCAACGCTTACTGAAGTACCACCAACTGCACCGACTTCGACATCAATAACCACTTGTTCAACAAATGATTGAGATCCCGTCGGGAAGACTGTAGTAAACGACTGTGCCAAAGGCGAAGTCGTCAGTGTAGTAAGATCGATAGTGAATTCTGCCACACGGAGATCTCCGTAAGACAAATACTCACCACCTGTTTCGGGGACAGCCTTGGAAGTTCCGAACTGACGAAACTTTCCATCGTTGTCCATCCAATTACCTGAAACCATAATAGTAGTCTCCTTTAGCTGGGAACAACGCCGAGGGCGGTGATGATGGTGATCATATTCTCAGGGCGGTATAGCTTGAAGCCATACTCGGCAATCGTCAGATACTCGTCTTGCTGCAAGTCCATGTTGAACTTATTATAGACAGTAGGTTGCTGACGGAAAGCACCGATCCAAGGAGTAGTATCTCCGGGAGCGGCTGAGAAGAAGAAGTTGCAAACACCTGAAGTGACAGCAACGCTGTTAATTGTTTCCGAGGCAATCGCCGGGAGATAATTAGAAACGTAGATATCAAAGCCATAGATATTGAAACGGAACTTAAAGCCCGTCACAAGACCTGTGCCCACAACATCACTCCACATAGGTGTGGGAGTCATGAGGTTGACAAGGTTGGCTTGAGTCTGTAGTGTATAAGCAACTGAGGGATCAACCACAGCACAGAGGTTCGTCAAAGGCACGTTTGCCTTAGTCAGAGCGTACTGAGCACGAGCGAAGTCCGATAGAGTGATGCTCTGGCCTGTGCCAGAACCCACCCAGCGGTGATCCGCAAGGTTGATGATGTTAGGGGAGCTTGCAGTTTGTCCTGCATTTGCCTGAGCAAAGATGCGAGTCTCAACAGCTTCCATTAGCGCCCGGTGTTCGCGCGGCACAAAGGCCGAGATAACTTGGTTCGCGTAGAAGGAGTCACGCTTAAACTTTTCGCTGATTGCATGAGCAGAATACTTATACTGGTCAAACGAGAACTGGAAGTTACCAGTGTCCATCTGATTGTACTTGATTGCCTGACCTTCATTGAAGTCGGCAGTTTCTGCTTCACCAATCGACGGAATGTTAATTGTGTACCCGTCGGGGAAGTCGGTGAGGATCTTGACAAACTTCATAGCGTTCAAATCGTCAAGCAGGAGTTCTTTGAGGTTACTTGACCACAAAGTTGTCCTGATGAGATTTGCTTGTGTGAGGTCTGTAAAACCTGCCATAAAGTAATCTCCTAGTGTCTAAATAGACACGAGTTAGTGAATATTAGTTCTCGAAGAAAGCCATTCCCAACTCTTGGGAATCCTTATCCATCTGAACTGCGATTTTAGGATCATGATATATTCTTGGGTCTTTCGCCTTTAGCGCCTGATAATAAGCGTAGTTACGTTTCTCAGTCTTAGGTGCGAATGTGTCCATCCGTTGCTGGGAGCGTACTGGGGGCTGGAAGCTGTCTACTCGCTGCGGAGGATTAATACCGAATGTGTTGAAAAACGCATCAGGAGACTCCTTAGCTAGAGCATTCATGCTTTCATTTGAAATACCAAGGGTATTCATTCTATCCTTAAGAACTTCGGCATAATTACCGCCGAGAGTTTCTTTTAACTTTTCTTGAACCTTATTGAAATTCTCACTAGCCTTCCGCTGCTTTACGACTTCGTCGAATTGCTTGGAGACTAAGGTTTGTAGTTCAATAGGATCGATCACTGGCTTTTTCTCACCGTCCGCATTGGGTTGTCGCGTATCAAGTGTTAGACTTCGGGCTTCTAGTTGGTCAACCAACGCCTGTAGTTTTGCTTCAGTTATTTCGTTTTTAGCTCTGTTCTGGTTCTCATCCCAGAGCTTCTTGTAGTCCGTCCGGAGTTCATCCTTCTGGGTTTCCAAAGTTCTAATGTATCGGTCAGATTCTACTTTGGCGGTTAACACCTCTTCAAGTGGCTTGTCTTTCCACTTAGCACGAGTTTGTTCTTCGAATGCCTTATCGGCTTGATTACTCTGGTCGAGCAAGTCCATGGGTTTCCTTTTGGTCTAGGTTAATTAGTGATTGGATGTTATTGAGACAGCGGCGGTATCCATTCGCATCTGCTTGCCTGTAGTCCCAGCCGGGTAACTTGTATACGTCTGGATTTATCTCGGCTCTACCAAGACTGTCTTCGTCTTCCTTTAGGAGCTGTGATAGGCGATCTAGCGCTGTACGACTGCCGAGAATAGTATTGCGAAAACGTTCTTGTATTTCTTCAGGTTCATTCTTTAAGTGCTTGGTCCATACACTCTTCATTGTGTTCCAATTGTTCCTGTCGGTGTTGCGTTAGCAGGAGGCTGCCTCTGTAGCCCCATTCCCGGTGACGGGGGAGGAGTTGCAGGTTGTCCGTTCGGACCCAAGTCATGGTCATGCCCCATACCTGTTGCAGTGCCCATCTCCTGATGGAGTTGTTCTTGCAGTAGCTGGATTTGACGCTGTCCTTCTGCTTGTTCTTGCAAAGAGATAAAGGGAACGACAATACTGTAGTCTTTTAGATTAAAGATGTCTTCGATGAGCTTAGCACTCTCAATACCGGAGAAATGAGGCTGCACAATCGGCCACAATCCTGACCCGGTCAATGATGTAAGATTTTGGATTAGTTCAGCTTGTTCTGCGAAGTGTCGAGCGGCGATAGGCTTAATGCGGCCTACGCCTGTAATGTCTTCGACAGTCAATGTCTGAAAGGTAGCGAACTTCAGATCGTCGTTGAATACACGGATGCTTTGAACACCGTTGAGATTACGACGAGCCAGCTCTAGCATAGCGTTGAGAATAGGCTCTACGACTTGCTCTTCAAACTGATTGATCTTATTCTGGAACAGACGACTGGCAGCGTTTTCTAATCGCTGGACCTCGTATTTAGTCTTTTCGCCGGGGCTTCTAAAGCCCATGGCTTCCTTGGGTGCACCAGCCATCTCTTCCATGAGACTTGCTATATAAGCAATCTCTGAGTTTGATTGCATGATGTTGACATCAGGCTGGACAAGTTCTACATCTCCTTCTTCGGAGGTAAAGATCTTCTCACCCGGACGCCAAACGAAATCTTCGACAAAGCCCTTGATCTTCTGAACTGGATAAGTAGTCAGATCCCAGATATCGGCTTTCATGTTTTCGACATGATCCATCCGGTATTGCATACCGACTAGATTGTCTAATGGACCCATTCCCCAGAGGTTGTCTTGTCTCTTACGCCAAGGGGCGTGGAAGATCGGTGGATACCCAAAGAAAGAAGGATTAGGCTTATTACCAATAAGCTTATGACGATCAACAACAGTTACTACACGATTCTTTTCAAAGATGTCCGTATACGGATCGTACCAATCTCCATAGAAAGTAAGGACTTCGACAGTATCTGACAACAAATAGTCACGGAAGGAACCGAAGCCATCCATCGCAAATAGCCGATCGCGCTGCATCCAGTCACCTGAGAAGGTTCTGGCTTGGAAACGGAGGTCTTGTAGATAACGGTAGAGTTCTTGGTATGTATCTCTATTCTCGTCGTTAGTCATACGCTCTAGAAGATCTTTCAATTCTCCTAGGCTTATAATAGAACGAATGATCTTTGGCGAAGACATGAAGTTCTCTGCCGTTGGGTTCATCACTAAATCTAGTGGCGAGACTCTACGAACAGATGGGCCGACATATCCTGATTGAATATAACCGGGCTGCTGGACACGCTGATCAGTCCACTCTACGGTAGCGAAGCAATTACCGAAATCGATGTAATCTTGGATGATTTTATCGAGTTCATGCTTAAATGTAGGCTGTTCGATACACCAACTCATATAGTTGACAATAGCATTACGCTTGTCACGACTGTTGGAGTCAGCTTCGTTAGCTTCCCAGATCAACCATTTCCTCTTCGGAAAGAGAGTTGCTGTATAATTGCTGTAGAGATTATCACGGATTTGACACAACTTAGGAATTGTAGTTGTGTTCTTCCACGGATTCTTGCTGTTGCTAGTCTGACGGGTGTTAGTAGCGTAGACATATCTACGGACTTCTTCCCAGTCGACTTTCTTTGGTTGGCGCAATCCTTCCCAGCTTAACCAACGTTCAGTAATTCGTGTAGCCAATAAATCTGGTACTAATACTGCCTGTAGCTCTAAAACTTTACCCGTCACACGACACCGCCGAATTGACTGTGATATTGAACTTCATCGTTATTTTGAATTCTCTTTATTGCAAATACACTCATCGGAGCCTTACCTTGTGCAAAATCAATTGCAGAAGCTAGTGCGTCCTTGATATCGTCGTGGGCTGGGTTTTGGTAGATTAATTCTTCCTCAAGATATTGAATGTTACCGCCTTGATAGTGCCAAATCTGACCATTGGAATACTTAGGTTCTAGAACACTCATGATCCGTTCTTCCTTCGAACCGATCCAACGAGTAGGTCTGAATTCGTCTACAGACAAAGACAACCCATGTGGACGGATGTAGTTGTCCTTAAGGTCTTTGACTATTACGGCTTGGGCGACTGATACTTCACAGCGTATCTTCCTAAACCCCCATTTTTCATAAAGCTTAAGGATACGGTTGAAGTAATCTGAGATCTTGTCTGTTTTGAACCTGTCGATTTCCAATATATAGTAGTTACTGTGACCATCGACCCCAACAACCACGATAGAAGTCGAATCCGACCTTTTTCCCACGGAGTAAGCAAAGTCCACAGCGGCGAAGACATTAAGTCTTTCACGCTTGTACGCCCAGACATAATCTTTACGGACGAGATAATTGGAATCGTAGTATTGGAATAGATTTCGGCCAATTGGAGAGGAGTCAACATCGTGCGGGTCATTGTAATACTGTGCTCTAAAATAAACTCTGTTCTTATATTGTGCTCGCTTAGTCGATAAGATCTTGGCATCGAAGCCGAACCATACACCATCACCACGGTTCTGGCGGGGCCAGAGAAACTCGCCTGTACCGTCACCGATGGTCTCGACAGCTCTTTCGAACTTGTCAAACAACTGTTGGGCACCGATACGGTTGCCGACTTCGTCGTGCTCTTCGATCTCCATGTCTAACAGACTAGAGTATAGATCTTTAGGATGATATCGTGTTCCTACGACCCATTCCTTGGCGTTTGTACCTTCGATAGAAGATAGATAACCGTATTGGTCTAGAACTTTTACACGGCCTTCTTCTATGTAAGCATTAGTTGCAACTACTACGTCATCTAAGACAGTAATGTCGCAATGCATACCAACTATGTTAGAAGTCAACCCGGCGGTGAAGATACTAGGATCTCTAATCGACTCTTCCCGTCTTTTCGGGTGATCGAGAGAGATTTCACCTTCTGTCCACTTCTCGCGTTTGGCTTCTTCTTTGTTTACCATATCCGACCAGTGTGCAGTATACCGCGCACAAGTCAGGATATCTTTAATAAACTTTAATTGTTTGATAGCTAAGTTTCTAGTTGAGGATATATAAAGAATTCGTAGTGTCGGATTCTTTGTCAACTCCCATGCCACACGGTAAGCGATCAACGCTGACTTCATGTGATCTCTAGGTAGAAGCAGTAGTTGGTGAGTACTAGCATTACTGCCAGTCCACCAAGTGATGACTTCTCTATGGATATTGCCTAGACACCTATTAGGATGAACTAGCTTGATGAATTCCTCTAAGGAATTCTCAGCAAGTTGTCTTCTCGCGTCTCGGGCTTGTTCGATCTCTGATTTAGGAAGTCGACGACTGGCCATTCAGTATTTTTTCTAAGCCTTTACCCGCTGCTTGCCTAAGTTGGATAGTAAACATATCTTTGCGCATATTTTCGAATCTAGTGTCATCATGCCGCTCATGATATTCTAACTTACTTAAAATCAACGCTTCAGTCTTAGTGATTTGTTCGTAAACAAGATGTCTCAATGAAGAAAATTGTCCTGATAACCACCAAGCCAGCCCCCATACTGAGCCACCTACAAAAACGGCTATACTAACTGCTAGTATCACTGTGTCTGGAATTCTATCCATAATTAGCTTTTGGCCTGCCACCTAGCTTGCCAAGCACTTTAGCGTGCTTACTTATGCTTGCAGGTTTTGACTTGGGTTTAGCGGCTTGCTTGCTGGTTTTAATTGGTGTTTTCATGAATGCTTGCTGGATATGGATTAAATCTAAGACTATGCTTACTGGTTTACTTCCACCGCGCTTTAGCGGCGTTTAAGGCTATATTATAACGCTGATTTGGTGTTAATGCCTTAGCTCTTGCATGACCACCTAGGCTAGAAAGGACGGCTGCAGCTTTCTTTACATCTTCTGCATGATTGTTAACTTTAATCTTAGAAGGAGGACCCCACCACCTACCACCGAACAGTAGCTGCTCGATGAATAACGCAGTATCTTGAGGATCTGTAGCGGCCAGTGTTCCAACAACAGTACTGCCGTTAAAGAAGGCAATGTCTGTAGGTTCTGTAGTTGACAATATGCCTTGGTCTGCGAAAGTCCCAGTAAAGACGGCGATGTCGGCCGCTTCTGTAACTAACAGTATACCTTGGTCAGCAAAGGCACCGGCAAATGCTGCAGTGTCTACACCTTCAGTTACAACCAACGTTCCAGAGACAACTGTGTTACCGTTGAAGACAGCAATATCAGTTGTTTCGGTGGTTGATAGTATACCTTGATCAGAGAAATCTCCAGTAAACGCTGAGACGTCTGGAATTTCCGTAACAGCCAGTGTTCCGGTGATTATACCTCCTCCAACAAAGGAGGCGATATCTGTAGGTTCAGTTACACCTAGTATACCTTGATCGCTAAATGTGCCTGTAAAGGCGAGAACATCTGGCGCTTCGGTAGTACTTAGAATACCTTGGTCGGAGAACGCACCGGTAAACGCAGCAATGTCCTGCGCTTCTGTAACTGCTAATACACCTGTATCAGCAAATGTTCCAGTAAAGGCAGCAGTATCTGCAACTTCAGTTACCGCAAGAATGCCTTGATCCGAGAATGTGCCGGTGAATGCTGCAACGTCTGCGGTTTCAGTTGCTGCTAGTGTACCTGATACGACCCCTGAAGGGAGGAGTTTACTTTGAACACCTTTTGCCGGATAGGCGCGACCTAATCTTGACACGCCTTGTTATCCTTTATTAGATACTAACGATCATGTAGCAATAAGCATTAATCGCGGTGCCGAATGTAACTCTAATACGAGCGAATTTACCTACTTGAAGAATTGGTTCTCGACCCAACGGAAACTGTTTCACATAAGGACCTGTAGGAGGAAGTAACTGTAGATCAAACATTCTAGATACAGTAGTCGTACCTTCAGATGAAGCTGTAAAGCCTGTTGAAGTAGTACCTACTTGTATAAGATTTGTAGTTGGGTCGCCGCCTGCAAGAGCATCGCCGTCGTATTTTGTGATATCGGCCGCTGCCAATGCAGTAACTGTCGCTGCTACATCGCTTTCCATTAGTTCTACCTTACCGGGAGTTGCTGCGGCAGAACCATCAAAACTAATCCCCCACTCAACAATCTTAGCAGCTATAGTAGCTGAGGGTTTAAACTGTATTAATGTTTTGATTGCTGTACCTGTAGTAACTGCAACAGGAGCTGCAGTTGTACCGGCCGCGCCATTTTGAAGTAGATAAAGTGCCATTAGAATCCTAAATATAAGAAGAACGTTTGATTGCTTGTAAGATTTCGTATTGTTTAGCAATGAAGGCCGGGCCACCACCGCCCGGTTTAAAAGAAGCTATCGCTGCAACAGCACGATCGTTGTTTGACCAGCTAAACGTAGGATCTTTTGCAACAATCGAAGTCTCGACTATGTATGCGAAGTGAATTCCTGAGAAACCAAAACCAGAACGAGAAATCGTATCTATCGTGGTAAAACCGGAATCTACCGTTGAGACTGAATTATCATCGTAGTTAAGACCAGCGACTATTAATTCATTGGTTGAACTCGGAGTAACGGTGCCAGTATCGGTGCTAGTACCGTAGCCAGTTGAACCCGGACCGTTCTCAACATCGAATGATGATGACGTTGCAACACCGCTAAAACTTGCGTATGCTATAGTAGGAAAGATATTCGTGCCGGTGACTGTGAATGTATGTCCTGATCCGACTGTAGGATTCTCAGAGTAGAAAACACGACACCATCGATCTGCGAATGATCCAATTTGATTTGTTAGTGCAGTCCAAGTATTGCTATTAGAATCTGAGATTGTCCCTGTGCCGAACACTTGAGAAGCAAGACAAACGACAAGAAAGTTTGAGCCAGTAGTATCTATTGAACTACTAGTAAATCCGTTGCTGTCGGTTGACCCTTGAACACCGTGGGCAACTAGGGCTATCGCCAAGACTACCCAACCGATTCCGTAATTGTCTTAGCATCGGAAACCTGAAACGTCCCTTCCATCGAACCAATTGAACCGTTGACAAGATTGAACATAGTTTGACCTTTCCCAGCGGGTAAACCAAAATAAGTCTCAATGTCGGTAAAAACCGTTCCGTCGTTGTTATGGGTCATGATGGCCTTGACACGAGTGCCGGTTTCATACGCCTGCCGCAAGACAGCAACATAGTTTTTCAGAAGTGCTGCTTGAGTTGCAACGGAAGGATTAGAAACATCTATTTTAATAAAATCTCTTGCCATTTGTTATCCGTGTGTAATCGTACCAGCAGTAATCGTAACCGTACCACCTGAGGTAATTGTAGTAGTACCGAGGATGATATCGGTAGCGGAAGTACCGACAGTCAGTCCGGAGACTACGACAGTACCCGCATTGTTACGGAGTTCCGCTTTAGCGGCAGTACCGCTAGCAGAAGCCGCTACAGACAACGGAACACCAGCAAGAGTTAGTACTTGCGAAGCTTCTGTAAAGGCTGGATTTTGAAGAACAATAGTAGCTAGTACACCAGTAGCACCCGATAGGGAAGACGTACCAATGACTAGCGAACCAACAGACCCTGCTCCTGTACCAGAGGCGTAGGTCTTAGAATTAACGGCGTCATTGGCGACATTGAGTCGGTTATCCTTGACGGTATTGCTGTAGACGACAGACATTTTTATCCTTATGTATTAGTAATAACTGCAAGCCTCAAGCCTTGCGCTTGAAGACCAAAGTATTCAGTAGTATTAGCCGCCATGCGGAAGCTGTTAGCTGTAGCGGTAGGATTAACTCCTACGGCTACAGAACAAATAGCATCGGTGTGAAGACGGAGGAAGGTAGTACCGGGATTGAAGACAGCAGATTGTAGACTACCGGCTCCGATAACGACGGGTGTTTGTTCGACGGAGGATGGTAAACTAGCTACTTCTGTAACTCCACCAACTCCCATCACACCTGCTTGGGGGTATTCAGATATGTATAGTTTAGCCATTTATTTTCCTTTAGGTTTCTTCTTGAAGCCATCTGTAGCGTAGTACATCTTTACTTGATTTTTAGTAAAGGTCCTCCCAGAAGGAGATTTGTACTTACCGTTTGATTGCTTCTTGAAGGGCATTATGAAGTTGCAGCAGCCTGTACAGGGGTAACAGGCGTGTTAGCTGTTACGGCGTCTTGGAGCTTCTTAGTGTTAGCTTGGATGCTAGCAACAACGACATCAAGAGCAGCAGGATCGTTAGATGCTTGGGCATCCTTGAGCTGCTGAACGATACCGTTCAGAAGAGTGATAATTGAATCGTCGACAGAGCTTTCAGCAGCGACTGCGGCGGAGACATCTTGAATATTAGCCATTATGTAGTTTTCCTTATTGATTACGTGTATGAGAAGATTCAGTATTAAATCTAGTTTGTTGTTGATATGCGAGATTTGCATCTGCGCTTGCTTCGGAAGACGCTTCATTCAGGCATAAGCGAGAATGCTATCGAGACAGCAGACAACGGGACAACTAAGCCCATCGCGACAAATAGACAGACACAAGCGGCTACGCCTGCGATGACAGAGACGGCTATCTTAATTATATGAAAGACAGAAGACATTTTAGCTCCCTTGTTGGATGAAGACGCACATAGGTTTCTCCCCTATAGTCGTATAAGGGTGAATACAGACATGACATTGATTGTCTAATGAAGGATGGACTTGGAAGTCTTGAAAGTGGTACTTCCCCCAATCTACCGTTCCTTTCAACCCTTCTGTCAACTCTGAACAACTTGCTATAGGATGACAATCAACGCCGCTACAACAAGCGGCGGGATACCAATCATGAGCATGAAGACCAAGAGTTCCCAATCCATAGATTAAACTTGTTAGAAGAAAAAGGATTAGTACCTTCTTAAGGGTAATAAAGGTCTTAAGACAGCTTAAGACCGTAATAAGACTTGACATCTGCATATTATACCACTAAAGTACTTCGTTTGTCAAATACGAGGATTATAGGAGATGTTTAATAGAAATAACATGGGTTGTCTGTTGATACTACTGAGTATACCAGCAGTCTTCATAGGTACTATATATTTTCTGTATATAGTTATAGAAGGTAGTAGAGTTATAATAGATAACTTAAGGTAACTTAAGAACTAAAGAACCTAAGGATATATCTTAAATGAGTAATATACTAAAGGATACAGAAGGAACTAAGGAACTATGAGAGTATTAGTATGCGGAGGAAGAGACTATAGTAATCAGAGTAAAGTCTCTGAAGTACTTAGTTCTTTAGGTCCTAGTAGTATTATACACGGGAACGCTAAAGGAGCGGATGATCTAGCCGATAATTGGGCTAGAGCTAATGAAGTCCCCGTCATGCCTTTTCCCGCTGATTGGGGAAAGTACAGCAAGTCTGCTGGATATATCCGAAATAAGCAGATGTTGGCGGAAGGCAAGCCAGATTTAGTAGTAGCCTTCCCCGGAGGAAAAGGGACAGCAAATATGGTAAAACTAGCTAAATTAGCAAATATTCCAATTCATACCATCGACGTACCGTAGAATGCCTCTAGGATTCAATTAGAAGGCCGTGGGTGAGTTTAAATGTACCACTGGCTACCACCCTAGCTTCGAAAGTACAAAACGCACCAGTGGGCTTCTAATGGCATTTAAACGCCTATCGAGTAAAATAAGGATATTTCGATGAAAATAACTAAAACGAAATCTAGCGATGTAGATTACATTCTAGACAAGCCAAAACGGATAAACTGGGTAGTCATTGCTGGTCCGGGACTGAGTCCGATCCAAAGCTACGATTTAGTCTTCGATGACTATGATTTGAAAATCCGTCAGATCAAGGAGATTTTGTGACAGAAAACATAACAGCAACCGAAATAGACCAGAGTTGGATATGTGATGTTCGATAAAGATATTTCTACTTTCTTAGTTGAAGTTAACAAACTTCGGTACATTCCGTGTGTAGACCGAATCCAGAAAGAGTTTGAAGAAGGTATCGTAAAAATATACCGGAAAAAATTATCCGATACTTTCTCCGTGTAGAAATTTCTACGAGTAATTCTTTAGGTGGAGTTCATTGCTGCAATTCGACCCCTCGACCCCCACAACCGGTTTGAGCGAAACCTTGTTGCAACTGATTCTCAATAGCAATAATTACCTTAAGAATACGATAGAGTTCTCTTTAGTACTAGAGTACTCTAGAGTAAGAAAGAGTAACGCGAGAATACTCTACTCTCGCGTATTACCCCTAAGAAGATACTCCTAATAACGTATACCTCAAGCGAGTCTCGCTCGTTTAACATACGTTATACATAAGGGGCGAGTTGCCCGGGCGCCCGAGTGTGACTTCCCTACCAAAAGGTACATATTGGGTGCAGTGCACCATGGAAAAAGAGAATATTATTCTACCGATTGCTGGACTTGTGATGGCCAAGGGATAGCGTTTCAAATCCGTGTATCATCCGGTCATGGGCAAGCCCGATCAATCCACGGCCTTCTAAATGAATGTTGCACCGCAACACGTATGCAGCCAGCGCAGAGCTTTTCGGCACTGCAACATAACGAGTGCCCTCAAATCTGCATACCTCCCGATCACGGAGTTGTGATGAAAACCATCGTATATCACGATTTCGTGATGGTGTTAGGTCGGATCATGTGCTAACCTTGTTCTTTGGTGAATTGAAAAGGGGAGATCGATGTTCAATACAATACCTGAGATCGAAGAAGCGATGGCTGATGTTATCTTAACATCTGAATACCCGGCCATCGTGAAGGAATACGAAAGGTTGCTAACCATCATGGGCAACGTTGATGGCAATGAAGTCATCGCGCTAGTTCTTTGCGCGGTCGGGGGCGTGGATGCCGCACGGATTATGAACAAAAGGGGAGACACATGACGCATACAATAACCGTCCGTCACAACAACGGATTTAACCGATACAATGAACACCTTGGCTACCATTTCAAGGTGAGTAATTCGTACCACTATGGTTGCGAAGCGCCTCACTATTCCGTGCCTGCTATCCCGCTTGAGGTTGAGTACTATCCTGATCCATTGGTTATAATCATCGGCACAATGGCCGTTGATCCGGTGATGATTGAACAAGAGCGTTACTGGCATACTGTCTATCGTTCGGACGGTAGAACAGATTGGTTTTGATTATCTGCCATTGCCCTCTCGAAAGTCAGGGCAAAGGCGGACAATCATGTAGGAAACCATTCGGTTTCCGTGTGTCCGATAAGGAAGAGACTACTATGGCTAACCGTCCTAACCGTACCCATCGGCCCGTTAACGTGGCCGCTGATGCAGCGCAGGCACCCGTTGTTCCCGCGCAGGTTCCCGCCGTGATCCCGGCAAAGGAAGTCGAATTGATACCTATCACGATCGATGGTATCAAACTCATTGCCGAGTTGTTTGACGATGGCTTTGAAACTATCGTTAATGAAGCGGCTGATGCTAAGGAAGTCAGAGACATGGCGTCTTTGGCTATGCTCGACTACCTCAATGATATCATGTCTCCGGAACAACTGCACTTAATCCCGGAGCCGGGTGTCAAGGATGTGGATAACAAGACATTGTTGAATACGTTTGCTATCCCGTCTAAGGACAAAGACGGGCTGACGAAATTCACCAACATCGAAGTTGTCGATTATCTGTACAGTCTTACTCCGATCTGCAAGGCGTTTGATCATGATCTCGACGGCCTGACAAAGGCGAAGAACGGTGCAGCGACAACGCCCGCAAAGTACAAGACCAAGGGCGACGATTGGCTGGTCGCCGAGCGCAACCGTATCAACGGACGCAAGTCTGCCGGCCGTAAGGCGTTAGTGCAAGCGCTCAAGATCGATAAGCAATGGACGCGCGTCGAGAATATGCGAAACATCAACCTTTCCTTCCTGCTGGAAGGCGATGCTCCGGAGGATGGATCGGAGGATATCCGTTCTCGCAAGAACACTCCGAAGCCTATCCGTATCGGCAATGCTCGCAATACGGATGAACGCAAGCTGTTCAGCGTGCCTACGTTCCTGACGCTGGATGTTCCGCTTGCCAATAAGAAAGGTGGGACGTGGCAAGCTTTGATCTCGACTATCAGCCGGGAAAGCGGAGAGCCTGTCAAAGGTATCAATGTCGATAGCGTCGAAGTATTTGAAGGCGCTGTTTACGCAATCCGCAACTTCATGAAGGACATGCAGAAGAAGGGCGATCCGGAGAAGTTCCGGGCCAAGTTGCTCACCCGCGTCAATGGCGCGGATAGTGACGAGTTTCTCGCGGAGTTGTTCTTGCTGTCTTTCGACCTTGACCGGCTAACCAGCAACAAGGACTGGAAGGCACGCTACACCGCGATGCAAGAGACGGTCGAACAGGCCGACGAAAAGAACGCCGCTTAATCCACGCGCGGCGCAAACCAAGCCCTCGCCAGACAAAGGCGAGGGTTTTTCTTTGCCTACATCTCGCCATCGTCTGTGTGCACCGCACAATAGATTTGTTGCGTTGCCGTTATGTACTGTTGTGCGATGCACAACTATCTATTGCAGTGCACAATTTAATTCATGTGATAGGTGCTATCGTGTCGCGTGTTCCGGTCTGTATTAAGTACTTAAGTACATACATACACTTGTTATACAAAAACCTTATTAGTTATGATAGGTGACTTGTACGCGCATGGGCTGGTTAGATGAATAATCACTTACGTTACTACATCGATTAACTAACAGTTGCATCGCTGGACGTAGCAACCCAAACGTGTTAGACTCTAGGGACAATCAGAAATCTCTGGTTGAAGCGAAGGGGAATAACATGAGCATATATAAGTACGGCGATCCACGATCACGTCCGTTTACACGGTTTGCTGCCAAGGCTATCGGCGGTCATAATGCGTTAGGGGCAGGCCGTTGTCCGACGTGTTCAGGCGAGGTGACCGAGTTCCGTGATGATCTATCCATCAAAGAGTTCAGCATCTCCGGCATGTGCCAGTCCTGCCAAGACAGCGTGTTTGGGAGCGACGAATGACCTTCAATGTCAGGTTATTATCCCATGCATTAGTTAACAAACCTGAGACTGTTGTGATCGGGGAAACCGACGGCATCCGTGAGGCCGAAGCTCACGAGATCGTCCATCTACGCAATGGCAAGGAGACTGACACGAAGTGTTCGCACTGCGGTCAGTTCGCTGCTGTCTGGCTGGCATCGAAGGACCGCCATGAAGTCCATCCGATGCGTTGCATGGGCCGTCCTCTAATGCTCAGGAGGAAATGATGCCTAAGCCAATTCAAACACAAGTCGATGGGCCATGTCCATTCGATGCACCGTACTGCGGTGGGCACATACATCACTGCAGGTTGTGCAGTCGTTATGCGGTAGGCATCGGACCGCCTAACTTCCCGATGCCTGTACTACCCGACACTGCCATGCTTTCTCTGTGGTGTCAGAAAGAAATAAACGTCTGGCACATTTGGTTTATGAAGCAGAAACTCCACAATCGGAGTGTCTTTAAGGAGGGTTGATGCTGCGACGTGAGAAGGAACGGACTGCTGTATTTTTGGACGGCAGTAATCTCTATGAAGCTACTAAGGCGTTGGGTTTTGACGTCGACTACAGTAGGTTGTTGAAGTATTACCAAGACACAACTAACCTATTGCGTATCTTCTATTACACTGCGGTGACTAGTGACCCAGTCAGTAAGCTGCGTCCGTTGGTAGACTGGCTGGACTATCACGGGTATACTGTAGTGACTAAGCCAACGAAAGAATTCTTCGATCCGGAGACGGGGCGAACGAGAGTAAAGGGTAATATGGACGGTGAGTTATCCGTTGACGCGATGCTATTCGCTGAGCACATCGACCATATGGTGTTGTTCAGTGGTGATGGTGACTATCGCAAGTTAGTCTCCGCTGTTCAGTTGAAGTACGGGGTGAAGGTAACTATCGTGAGCACTATGCTTGAAGGCTTGCCTGATGGACGGGGCAGACAACGCTCGCCAATGATTGCGGATGAACTCCGCCGTCAAGCTGATACGTTCGTAGATTTAATCGAACTCAAACCTAAAATAATGAGGGAGTATGAAGATACCAACGAAAGGCGACAGAGTATGGATCGGCGATCGACCTAATGCTAACGGCATCATCCGTACCGTCTTGATGGACGATGAGACGGATGACATTCCGATACCAGAGACCATCATCGTAGACTTCTACGGTGGTGATGTTGATGAATTCGATGCAGATAGATTCGAAGATCAGTGGACCGATGCACTCGGTGGCTACTGGCATATCAAAGGTGCCTAGAAGGCACCAAACAAAGGCGACTGAGTCGCCAGAAGGGGAATAACATGAACGCGAAGTATCCTACGTTTGCTGAACAGATTCTGGGCGAACAGGTGAAAGACCTGAATGTTCAGGATATGTCGGCACTTACCATCCAAGTCACAGACGCATTGCCTCAACGGGCGCGTGACTTCATCGATACGATGGATCAGCAGTTCACTGACACCGTCGCTCGCATTAGGCATCGAGCTACAATGCTGCGTAAGGTAGCTGATGAACTCGACGCCGAAGGCGATGAACTTGAAAAGGCCGGGTACAATCTGCCTGTCTCGATCGAGAAGTGGGTTCGCTTCGAACGAGCGTCCATCGAACGTGTTGCATCACTCGGTCTTGTCAATCCAGTACATACGAAGCATACTGATGGCTGAAGTATGTCCAACTTGCGGATCACCGCTGCCTGAAGAACTCGTAGTGTGGGACTTAGAACGGAGGACATTCATCGGCGGAGGGATTGCCGTCTACCTTAGTACTACAAGGAGTCGCGTCTTCGATGTAATATGGCTGAGGCGCAACGGAGGTGGGATAAAGAATGGGAGAGAGTTGGCGTTGATGGTGTACGGATCACCAACTTGGCAAGAACGTAATATGATCTTCTACCATCTAAGAGAAATACGTACTCTCTTAGAACCAACAGGGTACACCATTACTCTGAATACAGGTAACCCGCGTACGGGGTATCGTTTGGTTAAGACTCGCTAGCACCTATCACAACGCACATGGAGCACTAGTATGGATCCGATTATGGCAGACGCTCTCATCGTCTTCGCTACGATCATTATCTGCGGATCAGCGACAATCTACTTCCTGACGAGGCGGCGTAGACCCCGCTAGATACCTCGCTAACGACTTATGTCCATCGAGGGACTTCTAAAGAGTTACATCGGTGGACGTAGGAGAGAATTTGTGCTAACATCTAGGGACAATGAGAAAGAGGAAACAATGTGGAGAGAAAGATTACGCCGGTGGTGGTTGGTGATGGAAGCCAACAAGAAGCTGCCAGAGAAGGAACAGAAGCGGCTGAAGGGACAGATTCGGCATCGTCTGGCAACACACAATTATGAACCCGTATTGCGTAAACCACGGGTTCGGATCCGTCTTCCGAAGTGGAATAATCCAAGGACGGGCTTCTGATGGGCAGCAAACGTCGACGAAAGAAACCACGGAAGCCGCCGTGGCAGAAGGGACGTTGGAGTTCATCGGTAATCCACACTAGAGCGTCACGTCCGGGCACTAACTACCAATCGTTGAAGGATTTCAACGGCAACTTCAACGTCGAAGCCGAGAAGCAATCGCTCGGGTTCCACGCTACGCTAATGACTTCAGAGCGCCGTAAAGCTGCGCTGAAGAAGCGTGATGAACTATTAGGGGAAACTCCGCATGAGATGCGTGTTCTTGTATTAGAGGGGAACATCATCAGGATATGGCTGTACTTTCAGTCAAGTAAAGACCATTGGTTCTTCATGGAAGAGAACCATCGGATGGCTACGGTGCGTAAGTCGCGTGTTTATCGGTATAAATGGCTAGCTCTGGAACGCCTCGAAAACAACGAAGTAGTTTGGGACAAGCCGGTTCAACTCTAGGGAGGAAAAGATGGACTTTATACCTGATTGGTTTATAGCAGCAAACTGTCCGAAGAAGAAGATGCGCAAGATACGCATCGACTGCGGCTGGACAGATGGGTGTTCGCTGTAATCGAGACGAAGCACTTCGCCGATTGGCACGACTTCGCCGATTGGATGAAACAGCGGCATCTCAGGGGGATGGCAATCGCCGTTTATAACTGGGAATACGTAGATAGTTAATCGAATCGCGCGGCCTGAAGGCGTCCTCCCCCTTCGCATACAGGTCAGCAGCGTAGCCCTCGGCAGAGCCGCCCTCTGCCGGGGGCTTTTGTTTAGGAGATACCATGAATATTATATATCTAGATATCGATGGTGTGTTGAACAACGCTTATACAAAAGAAAGGTTCCAGAATTTCACAGGCATAGATAAGAAACTCCGAGATATGTTTCTCGGATGGTTGGAAGACAAGCCTTACAGCATTGTACTGTCTAGTTCATGGCGTACTGACGTGGAGTTCACGGAAGAACTCACACGTAACGGAATAACATGGATAAGTGCAACACCACACATGCCGTTTAGAAAACGTGGTAGTGAGATCGAAGCTTCGTTAGAAATCCATAAACCCGAACGTTACGTAATCCTTGATGATTACACTCCGTCTGAATTTCTTAAAGAGCAGCGACCTTTCTTAGTTCAGACTTCTGAAGTTAGAGGGCTGGAGCTTAAGAAACTCCAAAGAATAGACAGTCTCTTAGGAGGATAGCATGCAGGGGAATGAACGCGGTTGTGTATTAGCTTCAGCAGTAGTCTGGGGAGTTATGCTAGGGATGGTGATCTTAATCTTCTACTATCTTGGTTAGATTACTTGGAGGAAGCTAAATGGACTACTTTATCAGGAAGTTGTATACGCCGGCAGACTGGTATCAATTCTGGATTGACCAGCAACTGTTGGTTGATTTGTTGGGAGGACTTGTTGCCCTAGGCGTAATTCTAGGGGTAGGATACGGGTTAAACCTGTACATCAAGGGGAAGGCTACGCGAATGGCGGTCGCAGGGCGGAACGAGAAACTACGACGGGTGAAGGCTGACTATCTAACCGAGATGGTCGAGAAGATGGTTACAGATGGCGTGATCTGTGACCGAGAAGCTAACGAATACTACCAAGATTTATTCCTTGCGTTCGGTTTGGGTGACTTAATACCAAGCAGACGTAGTCAGCCGTTTATTAAACAGCAGATCAAACGTCGCTTGAATACCGTTCCGAAGATACGGAAGGGTCGGGAGCGCGTGCCATCTGGTGAACAACCATTCTACGACAAGATCGTTTTGATTCCGGGAGTGAAGGAACCTCGGCGTCTGTTAGCCAATAGGCGCAATAAGCAGCTTTAGCTGCGTATCAAGACAACCTAGGAGAAGGCAAGACTATGGCGCATAACCAAGTCATCGTAACCGTAGACCCGGATCAAGTAGCTCCGGAAGACTACATCGAACTATGCTGTGCAGGGTACAGCTCAGCATTCGGGTATATGGTAGTCGACAAGGAGGACGGCAAGAACGTCCTCTTCTCTGACTACTCAATCCCGACACCGGACATCAAGGAAGTCATGGATCTCCAGCGGAATGAAGCTCCGAACAAGCTGGTCATGATATTCCATGATTACCCTGAAGGCTTCATCGAAGATGATGTCATGCCGTTCGGTCTAGTCGTCGGCAAAGACGAAAAGGATTTGCTCTGCGTCATGATCGACGGTGTCTTTTCAGGTTTCGAGAAGAAGGAGTCAGCGCATAGCAGCATCTTCCACTTCGTCGATGAAGTCTTGCAGCCGAAGTTCGATCATCTCTTCAACCTGCTCGGCGGCGACATCAAGAAGATGGACGAAGAACTCGCGAACACTGTTCTGCACAAAGAATTGCTTATGAACTCTACGGGGCCGACGACGTTTACGTTTCTCTCCACCGAAGGCCCGGTCATCAACATCTCCGATACCGAATTCGAAGGCTCTTTCGACTGGGGTCAGACATCCAACCATCTCGACTGGGGGAAGACTGCCGAAGAACTCGGCAAGGTCGCGAAGTACACGCCAGAGGAATACGTCGCACTGGAGATGCCGAAGTATCGGCAGGACTTTCCAGATCAGACGAAGATGTTCTCCGACGAACAACTGTTTGACATCGTCATGTCTACCGATGACGACATGGATGACGTTGAATGGGTTTCGTTGTTCAAGGCGAAGGCACAGGAACTTGGGTTGGAAGCACCACTTCCTGCGCCGGAACGTAAGAGACGACATCAGTTCGGCACTAACAAACCGGCTGCCCCTGAGCAGAAGCCTGTGGAACAGCCGAAGCCTACGGCACCTCCTGCACCTTCACCTGCTGCGCCACATCCGGATGCCGATCCGGCGGTGACTGCGCAGAACGTCGTCCTGCAGAATGTCGTCGACGATGATTACGAATTGATCTACCCGCCTGCTTCTGTCCGGGGGCATCGACAGGATGTCAAGAAATTCTACAAGGGGTTGGGAGTTAAACTCCCTGATAACTACATGCAGTATCCACCGGTGAAGGTCAAGAAAGGTTTGTTCTCCAAGGATGGCAAGCCAATTACAGCGAAATCGTTCGCTGAAGCTGCACCGAAGATGACTGCGGTGGCCGCACCGAAGAGCGGTGAAGAGATCAAGGCACAGCGGGCTGAACGTGAGGCCGAGAAGACGCAAGTAGAAGCCGGACTACCTGTCATAACTGCGGTGCAGAAGAAGTGGCTGCACGAGAGGTTGATGATGAATAAGATTGTCGTAGCAAGTCTTGACGAAAACGGTCAAATCGACGATCCGAGGAAGTTTGCCGAAGCCGAAGCCAAGCTTCCATCCTTCGCTAAGACTGCAGGTATTGTCGGCATCGAAGTTACACGGCGATGGCCGTGGGAGGTTATCAAAGACCTCGCGCACAACGCCGACGAAGCGATGGCTACGGCGTTCCGCGATCTCTGGAAGTACGCCGAGAACCTCGAACTCCAAGTCAAGAATACACACAAGGAACTTACCGAAGCCAACAGGCTTCTCGGCAAACCCGAAGCAACGACTCTTCCTTTGGAAGCCCCAACTATTGGGGCACCAAGGCGTCGAGCGCCGTTCGGGTCTCGTCGAGGAGGGGCTGCAGCGTAGACCCCAATACTGCGTACTACGTTGTAGCTTAGCAGGAACCCCGGAGATTAGCACCGTGAATGTCCACAAAGTTGGTCTCCGGGGAACCTATGGGAGATGAAGATGAACTGGTCTCGGAAGAAGAATATCAAGGCTCCAACCGGAGAGTGGTTGCAATGGGCTAGTGACTTCGCTAAGCACACGCCTGACTACTGCACGCTCCAAGAGAAAGAATTCCACCATATCTTCGTAGCTGACGATATGAAGGCTGGTTTCCCCAACCGGCATCTGCTAGGTCCGCACTCCGTGCGTCGATCTGTCGCATTCTCCAACGATCACTTCTCGTTCTGGAAGAAAAATCTTGGAGAAAAATCTTTCCCAGTCCCGATCTTGAGCGTTTCTAGAAAGAATTCTCTACAGTTCCATCCATGGGCTGAGCAACGCGGAGCACCACCAGCACGAATCAAGGGAGAATTGTGGTTAATTCGGCCTAGAGCTTTCATTGATCTTGACAATCACAGGCTGAATACGGTACAATTCTATCGAAAACTCATCTTCGTCGCGGTTCCTTTCCAAGACCAACAATTCTTGAAGGAACGCGATCCCAACTCATTCTCCGGCCGAGCTATAACAGTCACAGCTGAGCACATCAAAGGTGTTTGGGCGTGGATGTACATCGGCGTCCCTGAATATTGGGGAGATCAGATTGATGCTTTATCCTTCGATCCAGTGCGTATTAGCACGAAGATCCAACGTCCATGGCTCAACCATTATTATGACTACGAACTCCATCCCGGACTTAAACTCCACCCACCTCCAAAAGGGTAAGATCACCGAGCTACATCAACCGTGTCCGTCCTGTACATCTAGTGATGCGTTTTGCACCTACGATGATGGGCATGGTTGGTGTTTCGCATGTAATTATTATAAACCTAGAGATAAAAAAGGTGGCAAAGCCACCGGAAAAGAATTTATGGATGCAGAATATACTTACGAATACATACCCTACCGTAGTGTTGACCGCGAGACATTACAATTTTATGATGTCAAGACAAAAGTGGATGCTTCGGGTAAACCTCTTTCTGTTGGCTTTGCTTATAGTAATGGTAGTTATAAAATAAGGACGTTAGACAAGAAGGGATTTTATACTCAAGGCGATATCGGTAAAGCTGGTTTGTTTGGTCGTAACAGATTTCCGGCCGGTAGTCACAAATATGTGACAATCACAGAAGGGGAACTCGATGCTGTCAGCCTTCATCAAGTCATTAGGTCGCCTGTTGTTTCTGTTCAATCAAGCAGTTCTGCTGTGTCTGATTGTGCTGTTGATCGGGCCTATCTTAATTCATTCGAAAGGATTTACCTTGCTTTCGACGGAGATGAGGCAGGCCGTCAAGCCGCATCTCGCGTGGCTAAGCTCTTTGACTACAACAAAGTCTACCAGCTCAACTTCCCCGGTGGAGACCGAAAAGACGCCAATGACTTCCTCACCCACGGAGCCGCCTCTGAACTAAGACAGATTTGGTGGAACGCTAAACGGTTTCTCCCAGAGACGATTATCTCATCGCAACATATATTTGAGAAAATCCTCGCGGAAGTTCCGAAGTCAGGTGTGTCTTATCCGTTTCCTACATTGACGTATATGACATACGGTATCCGTACCGGAGAGACAATTCTTTTGACAGCCCAAGAGGGCGTAGGAAAGACTGAGGTATGTCATGCTTTGGAGTACCACATCCTTAAGGAAACCAAAGACAACGTCGGAGCAATCTTTCTTGAAGAGCCAAAACGAAGGCATCTCCAAGCTATTGCGGGACTTCAGCTCAGGAAGCCTGTCCACTTGCCGGATAGCGGCTGCTCAGCTAGTGAGATTGCTGCTGCTCTCGCCACTGCTGTGGGCAACGATGACCGTCTTCATATTTATTCTCATTTTGGTAGTGCTGATCCAGACGATCTTATTGACACTATTAGGTTCCTCGTTGCTGCCCGTGCTTGTAGGTTCGTTATTCTCGACCATATTACTATGGCGGTTAGCGGCCTCGCAGGCGAGAGCGAACGCCGTGCACTTGACTACCTCTCCACCAGACTCGAAATGATGGTGAAGGAGTTAGACTTCTCGTTGATTATCGTCTCTCATGTCAACGATGATGGTCTGACACGGGGTAGTCGTAACATATCCAAGGTTGCGGATATCCGTATTGATCTTACCCGTGACCTGAAGCACAGTGATCCTGTGGTCAGAAGTCTGATGAATGTCTTAGTCAGTAAGAATAGGTTCTGCGGGAGAACTGGTCCAGCGGGACAATTGATCTTCGATCCTCAAACGTATACGCTATCGGAGAATATCTATGATGCCGCGCCCGCCAATGATAACAGCCGAATTGACTCGATGGTCGCATGACGACGAACACTATCGAGTGTCTGGGTATGTCAAAGACAGTACTTCAGAACTCTACCGCGATCACGCTTGGGTGACTGTTACGTACAGTAGTTTTACGCATTACCCTCCGGGTATTCATCTTCAAGAGCATTGGCTACTAGGAACCGTAGCGGGTAATTACTTTTTAATATATAAATCTAAGATGGCGTAGCCATCAACAAAGGAAAAACAATGACTTATCCGTGGAGTGATTTGTCTTATTGGAAGACAGGAGAATGGCAAGTAGTCCAAGAACACCTTGAAGACCTGAAGATTACCGGCAGACAGATGAACCCTAAGCGAGTTAATCTCTTTAAGGCTTTATCAGCAGTGAGGGAAGAAGATGTCAAAGTGGCGATATTTGGTCAAGACCCTTACCCCCAACACAATTATGCCAGTGGCGTTGCCTTTAGCATACCTGCTGATCTGGATATATTTCCTCAAACTCTGATTAATATCTTCAAAGAGTACCAAGATGACCTCCATTACCCAAAGCCGCCTCACGGAAACCTAAAGAAATGGACGGATCAAGGGGTGTTGTTGTGGAATGTCATCCCGTCGTGCACTGAAGATAAGTCTTTATCTCATGACTGGGAAGAATACAAACCATTGACGATAGAGATCATTAAGAAGCTTAACAACCTCGGTTGTATTATAGTTCTTTTAGGTGGGAAGGCAAGAAGTTTCGTTAAATACATAGACCAAGAACGGTGCGAAGTCATCGAACTGTCGCATCCATCTCCGAGAGCGAGTATCGCAGCTAGGAATCCATTCTTCGGAAGCCGGTTGTTCAGCACTATTAACAGTAAGTTGGCAACTCAAGGAGATGCGCCAATAGACTGGAGACTTGACGATGGGGACGGTAAGGGAGCTGCTCGTAAAACGTGAATACAACGGTCAAGTCTGGTACGTAGTAGAAGCAATAAGAACACCGGAAAGGTGTCGCCATGAATTATCAGAAACACAAGAAGGCCGAGAAATTACAACGGATCGTGAAGGAACTCGAACTCGAACTACCTGAAGCTGATGAATACAACCCAGAAGCAGGGGCGGATATCCGATGGAGTATTATAAGCCTCTTAAGAGCTATCGGTATCCTGCGCAGGAGATGACGATGTACTTCGCAGTCAGTCGAACTGAATATGGTTATAAAAAAATTGTCTGGAAAATTTGGACGGATAGTTCGCCTGTTCGAATTTCCTATTGCTGGAGGGGGTATGGAAATCAGGGGATTCGTAATCAAACCGACAGTCGAGGAAATTCTAGCAAGACCATCGTCGCCTCGGATAATCAGATACATCCAGCGCCGATACCCGAAGGTAATAGGCTTCGACGCAGAGCAGCAAAGAACCTACCGCTTTAGACGGTCTTTCAGCTACAAATCTATTACCATAAACAGGCAATAATTTGCTTTTGAGTACTAGAGAGCTAGGGTGGTAGCCACGCATGTATTTAAACGCACCAGCGGCCTTCCTAGGGCATCCTAGGGCCTATCTAATAAAGGTGGAGCAATGCAAAAACACCCTGATTGGGAGTGGTGGAAGCTCCAACTCACGAAAGCAAGAGAAATCTCGGAACTAAACCAGCTTCAAGCTGGAATAATTATGGAGCGAGACTTCGATATCAAATGCTTATTAAATCTTTTACCAGAACAAGAGCGGAAGACATGGACAAGGGTACAGCAGAGACGGAAGAGGATGCTGCTCTGGGCAAAGAAGAACTCCGAGAGACGAAGACTCCTTTCCTCAAGGTCCTCACCGGAGGCAAAGGACCTCCCACCGGAGGGAAAGACGACTGGCTGTTGAAGCTAACGCATGGAGCACGCTTCCTAGCTCGACCGAAGAATTACTTCGGTTGTGTCCTCGGTCAATATGTAGTAGGGTATGCGGGTAAGGCGTATTTCATCGGAGAAATCGGAGAGAAGGAAACGACTTTCCGTTGGGTTGATCCGGTTAGGTTCAGCACAGATAACGAATTCTTTACGATTATAGAAGCGGAGCACGTATGACTATAGTTATCGGACCTATTTCATTAGGTGATTGGAGAACGATCGGACAATTGAAACGATCAGTCGATTATTACCGCGAGAAGAACCAACCAAAGTTCGCTGAGGCGCTGGAGATGGAGGCAGATCTCTATAAGCAAATCCTTGGTAAGTATCTCCCTGCCAATGACAACCAACCCCAGAAAGCAGCAGCATGAGAGTTATTCGGGAAATCGTATACATCGTTTCACTCGCCTTCTTAGCGGCGATGTTCGTTGTGATCTATAACCACACGACGCTGGACTGCAACGACTTCTTCGTGAAGTTCTGCGTCGCCAGCTGGCACTAGCTTCCTCGCCGGTGATCAGACGGTGAGGTAAGGCGCCGGACTAGCGCAACCCTGCGGGTTGCTTAGATTGTGGAAGTCGACGGACGCTAGGGTGAATGGGAGATCGTCCCTCCCTAAGGCTGCACCCTTACACCACACTACGGCTGCTTGATTAGAAGAAAATACATTTGAGAATAGTCTTAGATTTAGAAACCAATGGATTAGTCAACCCGACGCAGGTCTGGGTGATCGTCTGTATGGACATCGATACCTGTCATAAGCACATTTTTAGAAATGTAACTACGGACCCAGAAGAGCGAGAACGCTTTGTTAATTTTTGGAAACATTGTAAGTATTTCATTGGACATAATCTGCTTGGTTATGATGCACCAGTACTTAAAAATCTTCTTGGGGTCTCATTCGAAGATGTTGGAAGACAATGCCTCGATACGTATCTTGTTAGCAAGCTCGTTGACTACTCTCGAAAATCGCATAGTGTCGAGAGTTACGGCGAAGAGTTCGGACTTCTGAAGGGCAAGTACACCGACTGGAGTAAGTACTCTCCAGAGATGGAGGAGTACTGCGTACGTGATGTCGACATAACGTATAAGATATACCTTAAGTACCTTAAGTATATATCTAAAGAAGAACATAAGAACTCTTTAGAAAGAGAACATAAGTTCGTAAGTATTACTAATACATTAAATACTAATGGCTTTTTCTTTAACAAGAGTAAAGCACTAGAATATCTTACTAGTGTAACTCTAGTGTTAAGTACTTTAGATAAAGAGATACTTAAGGTGTTCCCTGATCGATTGAAGTTAATCAGAGAAGTCACACCGAAGGTAACAAAGCATGGAACGCTTTCTAAGACGGACTTTAGGTTTCTGGGGCATGGTGACCTTAGTGAGTTTAATGGTGGGCCTTTCTGCCGGTGCAGTTGGGAGTCTTTTAACCCTAATAGTCACAAGCAAATCATTGAGGTCTTGTCTCATGCAGGCTGGGCTCCTGTAGATCGTACGCAGACTCACATAGATACCGAAAGAACGCTTAACCAACTTAAGTTCTCGAAAGCTAGGTCTGCTGCGCTTGACGCAGACTTGAAACTATGTCAGACTAAGCTTCAAGAATTGAGAAAGACTGGCTGGAAAGTCAACGAAGCCAACCTAGAGACTCTCCCTACCTCGGCTCCGGATGCCGCCCGTACTCTAGCGCAGAGAATTCTCTACGAAAGTCGTAGAAGAACATTAGTTGAATGGATTGGTCTTGTTCAACCTGATGGCCGCATCCACGGTGACTTCCTTGGCATCGGTGCATGGACGCACCGGATGGCTCATCAGAAGCCCAACACAGCTAACATCCCCGTCGATCTTGATTTAGAAGGTAGACCAAAGCTTCTCGGCAAAGAACTCCGAAGCTTATGGTGTGCGCCGAAGAACAGACTATTGGTTGGCGTCGACGCCGAAGGAATTCAGTTAAGAATATTTGCACATTACATCGACGATGCAGAGTTTACCAAAGCTCTTGTCGATGGAAGGAAAGAAGATGGCACTGACCCCCATAGCCTCAACCAAAGAATACTTGGTCCTGTCTGCAAGACTAGGGCGGCCTCTAAGCGGTTCATCTTTGCTCTCTTGTTGGGAGCAGGCATTTCGAAATTGGCAGAGATCCTTTCGTCATCCACGGATGAAACTAAAGGCGCACTTGACCGTCTATTATCCCGGTACGAAGGGTTTGCGATGCTCAAAGAGAATGTCATTCCCGCTGATGCAAGACGGGGATGGTTTGTGGGTCTTGATGGACGAAAAGTCGCTATACCGGGGGATACCGTGGGACTCAGGAGACATCTTTGCATGTCTGGATATCTGCAGAACGGCGAACAAATAATCATGAAAGAAGCGACAATCTCTGCCTCAGAGAGGTTGACAAAGGAGGAAATTGAATATATATTAACCAATATAGTACATGACGAAGTTGTCATAGAGACCCGCAACGATATCCGATATGCTGAATACATACAGCATGTGTTCGAAGAAGAAATCGTCAACGCTGGTAAGAAGTTGAATTTAAAATGTCCCTTAGCTGGCTCAGGCGGGGTAGGACTTAACTGGAGTGAGATACACTGATGCCTTTTTATGAAGTCGAATATGATTATACAATTCGTGACGGTGGTGTTGTAACCATCCAAGGCGATAACGTTGAACACGCGGAGACTGTGGCTAGAGAGTACGTCAAAGAGACGTTCTTGGATGTCTCAGACGTAGAAATTATCACAGTGAAAGAGATTGTTAATAAGTAATGGCCACAGAACTAGTTACCCTTCAAGGCAAGGGGCAGCACTGTCACTTCGTAGCACTCGATCAGTTCGGTAAGTGGGGATTGAAGTTCTACCCAGACGATAAGAGTCTTGGTATTCTTCGGGAACTGCAGACTGGTATTGGTCAGATACAAGGAATTAAGAACCAACTCAAGAAGGACGAAGACGGCTTCAATATGCAAATTAGCCGTAAACCCGAGATGTGGGTCAAGGGTAAGAACACTCCACTAGCTCCTCCACTTGTTATGAAAGCAGATGGTATGCCGTTAGTAGACCAGCTCGTAGGACATGGCAGTGATCTTACCTTGACTGTCGAATGCTACCAACACAGGATACCCGGAGCACAAGGACAAGGACGTGCCCTTCGATTGAAGGCCGTACGTGTCGACAAGCTTAATCCATTTACCCCACATAAGGATTACACACCAGCGGAGCAAGCAGCAGTCGCTGAGACAATGGCTACTCCGCCACAGAAGGAACTATGGAATTGAGTACATGTACCCAAGCCGACATGATCGGCACAACGATTGCAACACTGTTTCTTATCGTTGCGTTTTACGGATACTGGACTTATCAGTATCAACAGATGATTAATGGATTGAAAGAGATTCGTTCGTTTTGTTAACACCTATTCCAGAGCCAACGAAGAGGTAAGCAATTACCCATAGCTCTGGCTACTTTACCCGGTGCTTATTACGCCCTCCTTCTCCGAGCACCGGGACACAGGCGGCATCAGTAACGGTGTCGCCTGTTTCTTTTATCTGTGGTGCAGGATAGTCTGACGACAGAATCAACATCACAGTGGTGGCTTGCTCGACCTGACAAGGGATGCGGAGCATGATCAGTGGGAGTTGCGGCATAAAGCTTCTTATTCTCCCGCCGTCCTCGCAGTGTGGCGGCAGTCAGCCTGAACCCACCTACGTAATCCCAAGTAGCATTAAACGCATGGTTTGGTGTCAGCCGATACAGCTGTAATCGGAGTTGCGATCCGAGCTTGGTGTGTGCGCGCCCCCTCCACAAGGTGAAGCGCTCCCAGACTACAAGACATGTAGGTAAAGATCACCCTCCTTGAACTGTAGTTCTGCAGCCCCGTAGGGGGTAATGCCTGTACGATGCCCTGCAAGGCGAGACTGGCCCTGAAAAGCAAAGGCGTACAGATGCCCGTGAGCTTGGATGGAGGCTAAAATCAAGCAAACTAAGGTGTGTATAACGAACCTTAAGATACCTTAAGGTTCTGACCGATATCTCTGTGGGAGACAACCACATTAAACATACGTACAATACACGCGAGGGGACACTTCTGAGTAAGCTTAAAAAGCTTAAGCTTACTGGACAAGGAAGCGCCGTTCGAAACGGTAGAGTAACAGTCGCGGTGAGTGAGGGAGATGTCCGACACCAACCGACCCGGTCGGTATAAGCTTTAAGAAGACGCGTTGAAAACCTGTCTTGGCTGCAGAAGGCTCTCCCGTGGGGATGTGACTGTGAGTAAACGTAAGAGACTGAACCGAAGGTGGGTATAGCCTGCCTGAAGTACGTCCGGTACATCTTCCAACGGCTCTCCGCCGTTAGGATAAACAGCCCGAACAAAGCTAGAGAAGAGGAAGGTCTTCTACTGAAACCCATCCACTCAGGCGTGAAGGTTCGACTCCTTCGTACTGAGGCAGCAGCAAGTGGATATAGTAGCGGCAGGTAATAGAGCAACCTCCGGTTGCGACTAAACTGACGAAGTACGGACCCCTCCGAAGCAGTTGACGTACCGTTGGAATTAGTCTAAGGTACGGAGTCGTTGGTCGTAACCAAACTCCGAGGCGATGATCTGAAATGCGGCCTTTGAAGCTAGCCCCAGATGCTGTCGTATCCTGAAGCAAACCACTGTAATCGGTGAGAGGCGCACGTAAGTGCTCTGTAGCGGGATATAAGACTATGGCTCAGGACATACCGTGATGGGTATGGATCGTTCTGGATAGAAGGACCAAAGCTTAGCAGCCACATGAGTCCGATATTGAAGGGAGACATAGAGAGACGTTCATTCTTATGACGGAGACGCGTCGGCACGACGAGCCGGGTTACGGACAAAGTAGCTGCTTTAGAGTCATATAGGATGTCTAACGGAAACTGATGCTAGATGGGACGGTAGTCTACCGTCTGTCTATCTTCCCTGACTCAGGGACCACAAGACTACGACCGTGTCGGCCGTGGCAGTAACGGAAGCGTTGGCCAATGGCGCGTACAAAGCGTAGTGGATGTACCGTCTGACCTTGAAATACATAGGGGACTGTGCCCATACCTGTGACCTTACAGTCACTAACTGGAGTTCAACGGCCATTCACAGTAAGACTTTACACGGCGAGCGCAATTCTAGGGGTTCTGTAGACTATACCCTCCTTGCCCTGACGAAGGCCAAGTCCAAACCACAATCTATTCACACGCCGGACTAGCGTGACTAAGCCAGTAGCAAAGGCTTTGAAGAAAGCCGCCTAGGCAGAAGAAGGAGGAAGGCGATGTGTAACAGCGTCCTCAACCACCAGCAGCTCTCGCAGCCTCCCTAAGAGGCACAACAGACGCCCGGTTATCGCGGGCCGAGATCGAGCTGGGGCCTCTTAACCGAGGCCCCAGTCTCCACTAACAAGAGAGGAAACATCATGTATGGATATCCTCCGCCTTATGGATACCCACCGCCGCCGCAGTATGGTTTTCCACCCCCGCAGACTCCAGATGAAGTCGCGATCTATAAGAAGATCAGCAAGCAGGTAGCGAAGGCTTTGAAGAAAGCCGAAGCAGCTAAGAAGAAGACCCCGGAGAAGAAGGAAGACGATAAGAAGAAGAAGTGGACGTTTACATTCCGTGAAACCGTGATGCTACTTCTCCTTTCAGCTATGCCACTCGGTGGACTTCAGTTCATTATCTACGGAATGATCTCCAAGACTGTAGCAACTTACTTCGGAGCACACTGATGGATTGTCAAGCTACGTTCAAAGAACACTGTCAGTATCCGAAGTGCGACTGTGATCGTAAGCCAGTTACCGCTGCGATCATCAACGCTCCGCCTGACCTGAACAACAGGCCAATGCTGAAGAAATACATCGAAGAACAAGAGAAATCTGCCCAAAGGCTACTTAGGTAGCCTTGTAAGATTTAAACGCACCACGGGCCTCCGTAGGCCATTTAAACACCTATCTATTAGCAGTCGAGCAAACACATTTCAGACATACATTCGTTAATTCCTGACATCTACAAACTCATAGGGAGTAAAGATGGCTGGCTCACAACACAGATATCCGACACGCTTGGAGCAACTATATCTACAGCGCTCATGGCAAGTATGGGTCCAAGGTCAGCGCCTCGCCTCCGTCTGTCACAGATGGGACCGCGCTGTCCGAAAGCACTTTGGCACTCCATCCATACCCCTCATCTTGCCCAACCCCTTCCTCCATGGGCGCAGATCAAGTACGGATACGGACACATCATCGAAGCGTTAGTTATAACCTTAGCAAAGGCAGCTGGCCACGAAGTCACAGGAGAGCAAGATGCTATCGTTTTTGATGGGGTCGAAGGTCATCGTGACTGTGTTATTGATGGTAATCTTGTGGACGTCAAGTCTGCTAGCAGCTTTGGCTTTAAGAAGTTCAAAGATAAGTCGATCGCAACGGACGATCCGTTCGGTTATCTGGATCAACTGGACGGCTATCTGGGTGGCAGCTTGGATGACGACGTTGTTCGGAATAAACAATCTGCCTTTCTATTGGCTGTGGATAAAACTCTGGGACACTTAGCATTATATGAACACCACCTTAGACTACAAAACATTAGAGACCGAGTCCGTACTTACAAAGAGATTGTCGGACGCGATCATGCCCCCGCATGTACTTGCGGCACTCAAGCCGAGGGAAAAAGCGGTAATATCACGCTTGATACGAAAGCTAGCTACTCGGACTTCAAGCATATTTGCTTTCCGGGGCTTCGCACTTTCCTCTACGCCTCCGGACCCGTTGACTTCGTTAAAGTCGTAAAGCATCCACTCCCTCATATCGTTGAAGTTGACAAAAATGGCAAGATCGTTTATAATTAAGTTTGATGATGAACTTAGAGACTATTGGACAGGCGTTGCTATCCTAGCGTTACAACGTTTAATCCGTAACGGATACCTTGAACAATACCAGAAATAATTACTTACTTAAGAAGTACGGGATAACGGAGCAACAATATGCTGACTTACTTCTCCAACAGAGCGGCTGCTGCGCAATATGTCGCAGACCTCACGGAGTCTTCAAAAGCCGATTGTGCGTTGACCATGACCATCGTACTGGAGAAATCAGGGGACTGCTCTGTACTTACTGCAATAGACGTGTTATCGGACGCCACCGAGACGCGGGAATTTTTGAAAGAGCTGGTGAATATTTACGAGCAGGAAGAATTGGATGGATCATCCCACCAAGAAAACGTAAACGGAAGAAACGCAAATGAATAAGACATTTTGGTTCGGGCTAGGCTTTCTTTCGTGTCTTGTTGTAGAGTACATAGCATTATGGGCTAATGGAATAGGACCGCCGTAATTACCTACGAAGAAGCCGAACATATGCTTGATACATATACGTTAGAAGACATCCTTAACTACAACGATTTAACTCCTGCCGATGCTTTAGTTTACTTAGTTGAAGAAGAGTTCTTAATCCTTCCTAAAATTAAACCGCTGGAGTTTTAAGATGAGCACAGCTGAACACATCTATAACTTAGAAATTGCATCGATGTTAATGCTAGGTGCAATAGTCTGTGTTTTAATTTACGCTTATTTGAAATGAATAAGACACACCACCCGGCTGATCGCGCAGAACGCCTGCGTATCAAAGCCAAGAAAGACCGTCGTAAGGACACCTTCCATGGTAAGAAAGCTGACTATCCGTCGGAAGAAGGACTTCCTAGGTTATCCATATCAGGAAGTGACGATGCCACGCCAGACGATCGTTGATTGCATGGCTGCATGGCTTCACGCAACCCGAGCTGTCAAGGACAGCCAAGACATAACCAACATTCAATTCTCCGATCTATTCGGATCGAGCGATACTGAATATACCAAATTAAGAGTATTTACAAAATCATGATCTTAAATTATTAAGATCACTTTAGAAGGAGGTTAGGACTACTAACTATATGGCTAGGAATTACGCGAAAGAAACTGCCTATGAGAATTCTCCGGCGCAAGTCAAACGAAGAGAAGCTCGTAACACAGCTAGACGAAAAGCAATCCGAGCAGGCAAGGTCCATAAAGGTGACGCTAAGGAACTCGACCATGTCGGCTTCCACCGGACAGGTTCTTTGGATCATGTTGCTGTCCGTGTTGTCAGCCGTCACGCCAACAGGATCAGACAACCCAAGAGATCGTAACTAAAACAAATCATTGAAAGACCGAGTAAATGAATTCAGTACAAACAAAAGTTGCAGAACAAATCATTAACATCGCTCCGAAGGTCGAAGACAAAGTCGTCGACGCTTTAGTTTCTCGTGAACTGAACCGTCGATCAGACTCCTTAGTCCAAGCTATGGACAAGCTTTCAAAATTAGAGGTTGATCTAAAGAAGATCAAGCCTGACGTTGTGACCTACGATATCAACGGTAAGGTTGCAAGCGAGAGCTACTCGAAGGTGAAGTCCGAAGAGTACAAGAAGTTGAATGAGAAGATTGGCAAATTTACCAAAGCCATCGCTAAGGCTTTGGAGAACAGTGATTTCTCTGATGTCTACAACCTCGACAAGCAAACTGGAGACCATAAGAAGTCGGATCGAGACGGAGATAGCGAAGAAGCAGTTTCCACACCTGATTTCTAAGGCAGTCGACTTCCATTGTCGACAGGGAATTCGTAAAGGTTGCGACTGTAGTTACTGTCAACTGAAACGAGATTCTCATTATAAGTTCAGCAGAGATTACTACCCTTCGTACTTCCCAACTACTTTCAACGGATATGAGACATACTCGTATGATCCATATCTCAAGTGGCGAATGGAAGGAGAACGGTTTAAACTCCGCGAACTTCTATTAGAACTAAAACACCACCTATAATTAGGACATTTTGTCCCAAAGGAAAGAAACATGAATGTTCAACAGAATACGCCAGTGGCTGAACCCACCCCCGTCAACCCCACAGTATACGTCGATACTGACGGATACGCCATCAATCCAGCTGCTTACGCTGGAGTCGTCCAGTCCGATGACTACCTCGAAGGAGTCGCCTTCGACGACACAGTCGTCTGGGACGACGTCGACCCCGCAGCGGAAGCTCCGGCCGAGGAAGCCACGAAGCATTGAGCGGTTACCGCTGTAGCGCAGCCCTTAAGTTGGGAAATCACTAACAGTATTGGGTGGTTGCGTAAGGTCTGTATACCGCCTTA
>Ga0137404_10000084_pt1 | contig 52731 bp, 39 predicted proteins | sample CZOMad2_1_16fung_FD_108285 | JGI IMG/M metagenome (GOLD analysis project Ga0137404, IMG submission 108285) | Vadose zone soil fungal communities from Angelo Coast Range Reserve, California, USA - CZOMad2_1_16fungal (Illumina Assembly) | ecosystem: Environmental > Terrestrial > Soil > Vadose... | reverse complement strand
TCTCCATCACCGAAGAGACAAGCGTGCATCAGGCGGCACAATACCTCCGCGAGAAGCAAGTGCGCGCGGTGGGTGTCGTGGACGCCGGGGGCAAGCTTTCTGGCGTGATCTCACAGAGCGACGTGTCCGACAAGGTCGCCGCGGAGAACAAGTGCCCGGCGTGGATGAAAGCGTCGGATATTATGACGCGCGAGCTCGTTACGGTCACACGGGAGATGACGCTTGATGACTGCTTGCGCCTGATGGAACAGAACAGCATTTACCACCTGATTGTGCTGGGCGAGAAACAAGAATTCCTGGGTATGCTCTCCATCAGCGACATCTTGAGAGTGGTGGCATCGGATGAGAAGGCCCGGGCGGACCTGCTCGAATCCTTCATTTTTCCGCAACGATGAGAAATTACTGGAATCCTCTGGCCGGGCTTGATTGAGATAGTTAATCAAATCCAGGCTGAGAGCATCGTCCTCACTTTTGCAGCCCCATCCAAGCATGCAGCAAATCGACTGCCAGGCGGATCCCTCCGCGGAGTGGTTTATAGGTGTCCGCTGCCTGGTAAGCTAAGAAGAAAAAACACGAGTAAAAAAGTCCAGGCGACGCCTCTTGCAATCGCAGGACAGGCCGGATCATGAATCTGCGCAGCGCGGACCATTTCACGGAGTAAGCGAGGCCGACTCCCAGCAACGCTCCGCCAAAGATATCGCTGGGATAGTGAATCCCCAGAAAGATCATTGGCAAGGAGATGCAGAAGATCGTGTACAGGTATAGAAACAGTCCAATCTTCCGGTCCACGATATACATGCCCGCAGCCAAGACAAAAAACAACACAGCCTGCTCGCTCGGAAAAGAACTCCAAGTCCCCAAGCCGGTTTGATCAGACGCAAACGGTTGGTGAAGTTGCAAGTGAGCATTGGCCAAAGGCCTAAAGCGGAATGGCAAAGCAAGGCTCAGCAAGCGGGCTGCGATGAGCCCGGGGAGGCAAATCAGGAGAGTGTACGAGAGGACCTGGCGCCGATTGGTCAAATCCGATTCGGTCGTCGCTTGCTCCGAAGGGAACCACGCGTAGAAAAACACCGCCAAGACCACGCTCCCCTTGAGAAGAGGACTCCATTCCAAGAAATGAACAAACACATCCAGAGTCCACCAGCGGTGGGCGAAACTATTGACAAATACCGATATGGCGATATCCAGGGTGGTCATTGGTACGCATCCAAGTTGGGCACGAAAAAGACTTCTCGAGAACCGATCACAGTCAAATCGGAACAGAGCATGCCCGCAGTTTTATTAGGCGCTAGTCATCCGGGAAAGCCAATGGACCGCGAAGCGAATTTGCAAAAGGAGTTAATGGGAAAACCAGCTTCAGAATGCGAATGGGTTCGGTACGTCTGCGCGGCAATCTTGGTAGAGGCGCAACTGCTGCGACTAATTGCTTCGGCACCCTCAACGCGAGGGACCGGCAAGAGCATGGCTAGTGTTGTGTAACGTATAAAGGCGAGAGTCTGCGGCCTCAGTAATTCAGCTTCAAGGCAGCAAGCCGTAAACGTCAAGCTCAGTTTGGGTGCCGACATAGACCTTGCCGTTGGCTACGGTGGGCACAGAGAATTTTACGGCGGCGCCCGCGGTCGAGCCGCTATTCCATAGCTCATTGGCGAGGTTGGTGGCGTTGTAGGCGTGCAGCACGGCCGTGCCGCCGCCGGATGGCCGTTGTATGGCCCAGAGAATCCCGTTGGTGGTTCCCGCCGCTGAGAGCGTTGGGGTAGCCCCCGGAAAGCCGAATGTGGTTGGGGACTGCGATATGGGCGCGGTGCCGAACAGGCCGGTGGTGGTGTTGAAGGCGAAGGCACTCATGGGCGAGCTAGCCGCCGCGCTATAGAGCGTGTTTTGCCAGAAAACGGGAGTAGAGAAAATCCCGTTGCTGCCGGCAGTGAAGCTTTGCACGATCTGCGAGTCGGAGCCGCTGTGGAACTGTCCCATGCTGTCGCGGTTCAGGACATACAGCTTTCCCTCTTTTCCACCGCCCACCACGAGGTGGGGATGCGGTCCGCCGCTCGGATCCATGAGCACCACAGCGCCGCCGCCGCCAAGATCGAGGTCCGCCTGTTCCAACGAGCTCTGATTGCTGGGAGTGAAATAATCCGTCACGGTGAGGGTGCCCGAGAGTTTCAAAAAGCTATCACCGTAGTCCCGCCCCGCCTGATCCACATTGAAGTCACCATTCCCGGTGAGAAGAAAGATGCTGCCTGCAGAGTCCGCCGCCGGTCCGCCACCCGACATCCAGATGCCACCCCGCTGTCCGTCCCGTGTGACGTTGAAGACCGCAGTCTGTGCCAAAGTCGATGCCGAATAGCCCATCACCCAACCATGGTAAAAATCAACATCGTCGAAGGAAGCCCAAGAGATGTACACCACGCCGTTGAGCAGCAGGAGTGCTGGCCGTTGATTGTGCCTTCGAGCGGTGAAGGTGATGACACCATTCGAATTGTCATAACCCGACCCGGTGACGGAGCCGGAAATCATAACCGGTGGAACCACTTCGGTTCCCGTGAGGATATTCACGGCGTGCAGCCGCTGCACAAAAGTGCCTGCACCCGGATTCTCCGAGAAGGTAACCGCGTAGAGGGTGTTCGCGCTAAGGTCGATCACCGGCGTGCCGCTGATGCCCACCGTCGGGCCCAGCGTATCGCTGCCCAAGTCTCCGCTCTGAACCGCGGTTTCGCCGGCTCCCACCAAACTAACTTTGGTTGTGGACCACACCGCTTTGCAACTCGGATCGTCCGCGTCGAAAGCGTAGAGGCTGGCATTCTCTGTGGCGACGAATACCACGTTGTGCTTGGAACCGCCAATCGTCAGATTGCCTACCCAAAGCGGCTGAGCCACCATGTACCCGTCTACGGCACAGGAAAACAGCTTGCCGAACGTCGCGGAATTCACCGTCGTCGTATCGAGAGCGTATTCTTTGGCGTTCACGCCCGTACGCGCAAGGTCGTTGTGCCAGGTGAACACACCTGCGAGGTCCGTGACGGCTGCCGTGGAGGGCTGGCTCGTTGTGCCATCCAAGACGCTGCTCGCCGTCACGTTGTGGCGCCCGGCGGCGCTACCCGGAGTATAAAGTCCAGCGGCGGTGATGGTTCCTGCGGTTGCGTTTCCTCCCGCGACTCCGTCTATGAACCAGTTCACGCCCTGGTTCGCAGTTCCCGTCACGCTAGGCGTGAATTGTTGCGTTCGAGAGGTCGTGAGGGCTGCCCGCTTCGGAGTGATCGTGACAACGATGCCCGATGCGAGCGTAGAAGCAGTCGCGGTGTTCGAAAACATGCTCAAGTTGTTCGCTGCGTCGCTCGCCCGCACGCGGTAGCTGTAGGAAGTGGAAGCGGCGAGGCTCGCGTCGCTAAACGTTGTGCCTGTCGCCGTGTTGATTTGGGCGAAGTTCGAACAGCCTGCGCCCTGACAGTGCTCGATTTTGTAGCCGGTGACGCCGACGTTGTCTGCCGAAGCGGTCCAGGAAAGATTGATCTGGGTGGCCGAAGCCGCCGTCGCCATCAGGTTCGTTGGTGCGCTGGGCGGTGTGGTATCTGGCGCTGCTGTCGTCGAAGCCGTGGCAGTCAATGAAAACGAGCTGAGGTTACCTGCGGCGTCAGCGGCGCGCACGCGGTAGCTGTAGGAAGTGGAAGCGGCGAGGCCCGCGTCGCTAAACGTTGTGCCTGTCGCCGTGTTGATTTGCGAAAAACTCGAGCAGCTTGCGCCCGAACAGCGCTCGATTTTGTAGCCGGTGACGCCGACGTTGTCGGTCGAAGCGGTCCAGGAAAGATTGATCTGGGTGGCCGAAACCGCTGTGGCCATCAGGTTGGTTGGCGCCGTAGGCGGGGTGGTGTCGGGAGGGGGAGTTCCGGAAGGGCTATTTCCGCACCCAGATACCGCGACGGAAAAAAAGAATAGGGCGAATGCAAAAAAGGTGGATATTGCTCTCATTCTTCCCGCGAGAAGGTCGAATTGAACAGGCGAAGACGATTTAGCGCGGCTCATGAAGTGGATCCTTCGCAGTCCAGGTGCCGATTGCTGGCGGCCTGAGGGGGCAGAGAGAATTGTTGCAACTAGACTGCCACTGCTCTGGCTAGAGATCTCATTGCACATGGAGGACAGTAAGGAATTGGCGGACAATGTTTGGCTCCATGCTGTGAACATTCGTCCATGTGTACAGGATTGCGTGCACGATTTCTGAAGCCACATGAATCCCGCCACGCAAAGGGTCGTAAAGGTCAGCAGTCTGATACGCCAGAAAAAAGAAACAAGCATAAAACAGACCGGGCGATGCTTGTTGCATTCGAAAGGCGTGGCGCGTGACCAAAGAGCGCAATGCGGGCCATCTCGCCGAATAGGCGAGAGCACCTCCGAACAAGGCACCCGCTAGAATGTCCGACGGGTAGTGTATCCCGAGAAAGATCCTCGGAAGAGAGATGCAAAAAACTGCATAGACGTAAAGAAACCACCCAATCTTACGGTCAAAGAGAAAAACGGCAGTTGCCAAGGCGAAAAACAGCACTGCGTGATCGCTCGGGAAAGAGCTCCAACTCTCCAGACTATTGGAATCGAAGGTAAAGGCGCGGTGAAGATGCAATTGTGAATCGTACAGAGGTCGCTGGCGGAAAGGCAGTATGGCGGCCAAAGTCCTTGTAATAATGAGTCCGGGAATGCAGATCAACAAAGTGTAAAGCAGAATCTGACGTCTTTCACCGAGTTCAAGGCCATTTGTGCTCCCTTTTGACTGAAACCAGAAGAAGTAGAAAACACAAATGAACACACATCCCTTGAGCATGTGATTGGAGGCCAGGAAATGAACGACTGCATCCAGGGTCCACAAGCGATGGGCAAAGCTATTGATAAAGACAACGATCGTTCTGTCGAGGGAATTCATCGATTTCCACTTAGGGCTTGAATTGCTACAACTCTCGGAAGCCACCGTTGCGAATTCCGAAAGCCAACCTTCACAAAAACAGAATAGACACTGAATAGGTGGAAATGTAATGAATCGTAGGACGTTGTTACACAACCATCAATCATTACGAATTGAATTAGCCTTCGAGCCGCATGGGTGGCCAGCAGAACTCCTGCACGAAGCCCCACGGGGAGCTCTTGTTCACTGACCTGTTGGAGTCAGATTATGACTTGGGGAACGTGCCAATAAATTGTTGGCAGTCTCACAGCGCGATTCCCTATATTGACCATCGGCCAATCGTTTTCATTTTTGTGAAACTTTCCTTCCAAGCAGCTTCGGGTCGGACGCGACATGGATTGCCGCTCGCTTGTGCTGAGCCGAAGTCGTCTTCCTGTTGTCATTCATTGAAAACAAACGTGTTGTTGCCCAGCTGCAAGTCCTTATTTGCCAAGAAATTGGCGCCATTCTGGATTTGAAGTTTGGACAACTGTGTGCACCTTCAAATGACTCTGTAGCTGTGCGGGGAGCGAGAGTCCGAAATGTTAGGTGCCAGCTCAAGTAACAACAACACATCAGATATGGCTGGGGCCCTTCCGCCCGAGGAGGTGCTTTTTGGACGTTCGGCGGGGATGAAAGCTGTGCGGCAGACGGTTACCAAGATTGCCTCCGTAAACATCCCTGTAGTGATATTTGGAGCGGGCGGCACGGGCAAAGAAGTGTTTGCGCGATGGATTCACATGCACTCAGCGTATCGCGACGGATTGTTTGTGAAGGTCAATTGTGCGGCGATCCCGGGGCCTCTCCTGGAGAGTGAGTTGTTCGGCTATGAAAAGGGTGCGTTTACTGGGGCCTATTCCACGAAACCCGGAAGGGTCGAGCTTGCCGACAAGGGCACTCTATTTCTGGACGAGATTTCCAATCTAGACTTGGGTCTTCAGGGTAAGCTCCTCCATTTCCTACAGGACGGAACGTTCTGCCGAATCGGGGACAACGCGGAACGGCGCGTGGATACACGGCTAATCTGTGCGACGAATAAGGAGCTGGAACAGGAGATCAAAACCGGCGGATTTCGCGCCGATTTGTTCTATCGAATCAACGTGGTGCAATTGCGGCTACCGAGACTGTGCGACCGGCGCGAGGATATACCAGTCCTTGCGGAGTACCTGCGGACGCAGTATGAAAAACAACTGGCGAGAAAATGCGATCCCTTTTGCGCCGAGGTGATGGATTATTTGCTGAATATGAACTGGCCAGGGAATTTGCGGGAACTATCGAATGAAGTCGCGCGCTACGTGCTGATCGGGCGGGAAGGCTTGGGAGACCGCGATATCTCCCGTCCGCGTGAGAACATGATCGGGGCAGTCTCGGCCAGCGGTGGTGCCGTCTCATTGAAGAGAATTACCAAAGAGGTGATTCGAGAAATGGAGCGCAACGCCATCCTGCAGGCTTTGCGGGCAAACCAGTGGAACCGCCGGAAGACGGCTGAGGCGCTTAAGATTAGTTACCGGGCCCTCATCTATAAGATATCGGAGGCTGGATTGTCCTCCAAGAGTTCCGCTTCAAACAGCATCACACCAAGCATAAAATCAACCAGCGGGTAGAAAGTGGAAGTGCCTGCAGGCTGGCCAATACCAGAGAGTTCTCTAGTCCGTGAAGTTGTCACGGGTAGGCTGGAAATGGCCTCTTTCCGTATTTAACTTCGATACTCAAAGATACTTCACTTTCCGGCAGATGGCAAGCTGCGGTTCTCGCCTCAGCAATGGTCCGCCCTCAGATGCTCGACCGGCTTTTCGCCCTCCAGCAGATAGACATTGCTTTCGAACGAGCCGAGGATGCCTGCGGAAACTTTCGCGCAGCCAGATATGGCCTAGCTTAAATGCGCCTCAAGCACGCGCAGTGACGAGCTCCGAGGTGTCACACCCTTGGTGAGGACCACCCGCAGCATGGGCAAAGCCTTGCATACATTTCGGGAATATCTATACCACTAATCTGCAAAATACTTGGGCGTACAAAGCCTGAAATCGTGAGGGTTTCCTGAAGGTGACAGCGCAAGGTCTTTCAGATCTGTCGAATATGGATTGGACCGAGAAGAGAGGAAGCTGGCCAATGACATGCACGGCTGGGCATCGCTAGTATCGTGTCCCAATCGCAGTGTGTGTGGAGGAGGGTTCAATGAAACGAGCTTTGTTCAAAGGTGTGTGCGGACTGGGATTAGCAGTAGTACTGCTACTCTGCAGTTCTCCGGCCCAGGCACTGGTTAGCGGTGCAATCTTTACAACACTCCCGGACGGGAGCGCAGTGAATTTTAACATTTATCCATCGAAAGACTCTGTCTATCTGGACGGAGGACCGCCGCCGGGAGCGCCCCAAACAGCTGCAGGACTGCCGGACGGCACGTACGTTTTCCAGGTCACCGATCCATCAGGCAAAACGTTGCTTTCTACAGACCCCGCAAATTGCCGACAGTTCACCGTGGCGAATGGCATCATAACCGGTGTCGTAAACGTGGGCGGCTGCCAACACGTCACGGGTCTTGACATCGACCACGGCGCAAAAACCGTGCAACTCATGCCGTATCTCGACACGCCGAATAACGGGGGAGAGTACAAGGCTTGGGCCACGCCCCTGCAGAACTATCTCGACGGCTGCGAAGCGTTTGGCGTGGCCAACGGCCTTAGCGTCGTCGATTGCGGTTACACGGGAGGAGACGACCATGGCTTCGTCCCGGGCTTCTCGAAGACCGACAATTTCAAGGTAAAGAATAATGCGGTGAATCGAGAGATCGACACGCACTTCCTTGACGCCCAGGGTAACGAAATCACCGGTATCTGCGAAATCTGGGGCGACAGCCTAGGAGTTCTCAACCCGCGTTGCTCCCTCAACAATTTCGCAATTGGGGTGAACGGCTGGGCTCACGTGGAGAATGTTGAAAATGGCATTCACACATTTACGTTCACCGATCAACCCGGGTGCGCGGTGGGTGACGTCACGATCGCTCTGTCTCAGCCGCAATACTTCCATGGGCCTCAAACCGTAAGCGTTAAGGTTACGCCCAACTGGAAGAGCGGCACGCTAACCATCTGGGTGCGTTGCAATTAGTGGGCAGTCTTGCTGACGGCGAATCCCAGTTCATGAAATAGACTAAAAGAGGTCGAACCTAAGACACGGGGTCGACCTCTTTTGCTTTGTGCGCAGAAAGTACTGTATTCCGCCTGCTTCGAACCTTCGAGATTACTAAAACTGAGTCAATTTGATTGCCTTTTGTTGTAGGACCACGGAACTGGTTCGACCCATCGGTCCCCCCTGAAGACAAATTGGAGGCGCCAGTCAAAACCACTCGGCCGGCTGCTTTCTCTGCACCTATTTCCTTTGTTTGCTATAAGTTAGATAGAATGCCGCGATCAGTCTGGTCGGTCATCGCGCATGCTGTGGCCCCGGGGGCCAGCGAGCCTGGCCCGGGTTTCCCTCCAGATTTGCCTAGCTTCTTCTGTACCTTACGATTTTGTTGCCCTTCGGAACAGGGTGCCGTGCTGTCCCCCCGTCCCTCCCCTTTTTTCGCCTTCTGACCAGTTACGCGGAGTTCCAGTACCTCGGTACCCTTACCAAGCGTGGGAGATCAGATTCGGCAGCTTATCGAAAACTGCCGCGGGGGAAAGACCCAAATGTCGTCGACTAGAGTTCGCTTCAAAAATAGGGCTGCGAACCAGCTCCCATACGTATCAGCTCTCCTACTCATATCCATTCTCGGTTTTGGTCTGTCAGGATGCTCCGGCGTGGTGAGCGGCAATAGCAGCACGGCCCCTCCGCCGACGAGCCTAACAATTACGAATGTGCAAGCAGGCGCAGCGGCAACTTCCAGTTTCCAAGTGACCTGGACGACAAGCGCCGCCGCCAATTCGTCCATTGACTACGGTACGACCGCGTCCTATGGAACCAGTACACCGGTCAATTCCGCGATGGTCACGAATCATCAGTTGGCTATCACGAATTTGACAATCGGAACGCTCTACCATTTCCGCGCTCGATCGACCGACGCGAACAACAACAGTGCGGTGAGCGGGGACATGACGTTCGCAACCGCGGGCGATACTGTCGCGCCTACCGTTTCGATTACTTCTCCTGCGGCAAACGCAACCCTTTCCGGCACTGTAAACGTTGCCGTGACCGCAAGCGATAACGTTGGTGTGGCGAGCGTGCAGTTGAAGATCGACAACGCGAATTCTGGAGCAGCCGTTACAGCGGCGCCTTTTGTCATTTCGGTGAATACGACTTTGTTGTCGAATGCGAATCACATCTTGACTGCGGTGGCGACAGACGCCGCGGGGAACTCCACGACGAGCGCGCAAGTGGCGGTGAAAGTCAGCAACACGACGCCTGACACGACGCCCCCGACCGTTTCGTTGACCGCGCCGGCGAATGGAGCGACGGTAAGCTCGACAATCTCGATTACAGCGACTGCGAGTGACAACGTAGGCGTGGCTAGCGTGCAGTTCCAGCTGGATGGCGCCAATTTTGGCAGCATAGTTACGGCAGCGCCTTATTCTGTTTCATGGAACACGACAACGGCGAGCAACGGGTCGCATACGCTGCTGGCGATCGCGAAGGATGCGGCAGGTAACAGCACGACGAGCGCGAGCGTAACAGTGACAGTGAGCAACAGCACGCCAGATACGACGCCGCCAACGGTTTCCGTTACGGCGCCTGCCGGTGGAGCCACGGTTTCAGGGACAGTGAGCGTAACGGCAAATGCATCGGACAACGTAGGCGTAGCGAGCGTGCAGTTCCAGCTGGATGGCGCCAATCTGGGCAGCTTGGACACTGCCTCACCGTACGCAGCTTCTTGGAACACGACAACGGCGAGCAACGGGTCGCATGTCTTACTGGCAATTGCAAAGGACGCAGCGGGCAACAGCACAACGAGCGCGGGAGTAACAGTGACGGTCAGCAATACAACGACCGATACTACGGCTCCATCCGTGCCAGGTGGTCTGACGGCTACAGCAGCTTCCTCTTCGCAGATCAATCTGTCTTGGAACGCATCGACGGATAACGTAGGCGTGACGGGGTACAAGATTTTCAGGGGCGGCACTCTCGTCACTACAAGCAGCACGACTTCTTATTTGGATGCGGGGCTGACGGCGTCGACGAGCTTTACCTATACCGTGGCGGCGTTTGACGCGGCGGGAAATACATCAGCGCAGTCAGCGAGTGCCACAGCTACTACGCTCGCTTCTTCCGGGTCAGGCATTCCATCGACGCTTGGGTGGTTCCAAATTCCGAACACCAAGCTGCAATCGGTTTGCCCGCCAAACAACTTCGGAGGTTCGAGTTATGGATTCTTCGACTCCTGCGCGGCAGTGATCTACGCGTGGGGCGGAGGAATGGGAGACACGACGCGGAACCGCTTGATCGTCTGGGGTGGCGGACATACCGATTATTCCGGCAACGAAGTCTACGCCTTGGATCTGAACTCTCTGACGATGCTTCGGTTGAACAATCCGGCGGTTCCGGTGGCCACCGGTTGCCCGCAGGAAGCCTTGAGCGGGCCGACGCCAAACTCTCGCCATACCACCGATCAACTGGCCTACATTACGCACGCGGATACCATGTCGGCGGTGACAGGATCCCTGGCTTCTTGCGGAAACGCAGCTATGGGAACTTGGACGCTGAACTTCAGCAACCTACAATGGACGCAAAGGACTCCGTCGGGCGGCCAGCCTAACTACAATGGCGGTATCGCCGCGACGGACTACGACCCCAACACGAAGAATGTCTTCATTCACACAGAATCGTACCAACAGTTCTGGTCGTATAACTTCGATACCAACGCGTACAAGCAACTCGCGGACTGGCAACATACGGACTACCACATGACCGCCGTGGTCGATCCCAAACGCAAGCTTTTCATCATGTTCGGCGGAGATGTAAGCAATGACGGCGGGGTGAGAGTCGTCGACATCTCCGGCAACGACCCAACGTACGCTACACAGAATTGGACGTCACAAGTAACGGGCTGCGGCCCAACAACAACGGCGATGTATCCGGGTCTTGCCTACGATCCAGTTCAGGATCGCATCGTGGCTTGGGCGGGTGGCAACACAGTATACATTTTTAATCCGGATACTAAGTCATGCACCTCCGCTACGTATGCAAATGGTCCGGGGGCCCAACAGGTCAATGGAACCAACAAACGCTTCCGTTATTTCCCGGCCCTAGGGGTCTTTGCGCTGGTGAATGATGCTAACCAAAACGCCTTCACGCTTCGTCTAACTCCGAGCGGCGGCGGAGGGACTGGCGCAGCTCCGGCTATTTCCGGAGTGAGTGCCAGTTCGATCACGACGAGCGGCGCAGCCGTTACGTGGACGACGGACATTCAGGCGACTACGCAGGTCGAATACGGCACCACGACGGCCTACGGCACAATGACGACGCTCAATTCGACGCTCGTCACCAGCCATTCGACGGCGCTGAGCGGTCTGGCCGTGAACACTCTTTATCATTATCGCGTCCACTCGAAGAACTCGGCTGGGACGGAATCCATCAGCGGGGACTTTGCCTTCCAGACCAATAACACAGCGGATGCCACTCCGCCGACAATTTCCATCACAGCACCGGCCGCTGGTGCGACTGTCTCGGGAACCGTTAGTGTAACGGCGAATGCCTCAGACAATGTGGGTGTGACGAACGTGCAGTTCATGCTCGACGGCGCAAACCTTGGTTCGGCGGACATGACGACCCCGTACGTTGCCAGTTGGAACACAACCGCAGCGGCGAACGGAGCGCATACACTGACGGCCCAAGCCAGCGACGCGGCGGGAAATGTGGGGAACGCGGTTGCGGTGGCAGTTACAGTTTCAAATACTGGCACCACGAATGCGGCCACCCTGGACTTCCAGGCGCGCTGTACATTACCTGGTGTGCTGGCTTGCCAGGGATTCGATTCATCGGCCGTCGCGAGCTGTCACCCGCTGAACTACTCTGGGTCCGGCATGTACGTAGCCTCGGATGACAATACGACATGCCCGGTTCTTGACACCACGACTTCACGTTCGGGCGCCTCTTCACTGCTGTTCACAATTCCGAAACAGGCAGGCTCGGATGCGGCGGGAAGCTGGCGGCAGATGTTCCAGAGCAGTCTCACTGGTACTGACGCTACGTCAGCCAAGTTCGCTCCTCCTGGGGCCGGAGGGACCAACGGAAACCACTTCTACATTCAATACGCGCAGAAGATGGATGCGCCCTTTATCACGACGCGCTACCCCGCATCTGGCGGAGGGTCGACGTACTGGAAACAACAGATCATCGCCAACTGGCAGAGCAGTTGCGGCGGGTACGAATTGACGACAGTCAATGAGTACAACAATCAGTACCCGGCGATGTATGCGAACTGCGGGTCCGTTCACCTTTACAATGGTAGTTTCCACGAGCAGGGCGACTACAACTGCGATAACAACAATCCGACGCCGCAGACCTGCTTCATGTATCCCGCAAATACATGGGTAACCTACTACTATGACATCACGCTCAACTCTACCGGAGGAGCAAATAGCGTGGTGAAAGCTTACGTGTCCGTCAACGGGCAGCCCTATCAGCAGTGGATCAACATTTCAAACTATGCCCAGGGTGCGGACACGCCAAATTACTACGACATGGTCTATCTCTTTCCGTACATGACGGGACGCGACAGCTCACAGGCAGTGGCGCAGGTCGCGCACACGTGGTACGACGAATTGATCATTTCGCAATCTCCAATTCCGGCCCCGGCAGTGCCGCCTGCGAACTAGGAGATATAGCCGACGGAACTGGGACCAAACGAAGGAGACAACTCTAACCTGATTCAACTCGCCGCTCGGTGCGTGCAGTGCACCAACTGAGCGGCGAGTTTGATTTTAGGATTTGGTCGCGTTGACTCTAGTATAGCTGTTGATCGACCCGGCCGGAGCGGAAGCGTCCTTAGGCGGCGAATCGGAGCGGTTCACCGCGCATGAATTTAGCATGCGGGATCGAGAGTAGATCAAGAACAGTAGGCGCGATCGACGTAAGAGGAACCTTAGCCGGATAAACGCAATGACTGCGGTCCGCCTTCCGGATCCACAGCATTCCATCGGGATGATGCATTCCGCTCTTAAGACTCTCATCTAGTTGATAGAAGATGTCGAAGAACTGAACCGTGTGTTCAGAATCCTTGAGACTCAACTTGGCGTCAGCCGGAAGAGTTGTATAGAACTGGCAGCCTGCGAAAACGCCGCCGTCTCTGAGCTCAACGGTAAGCGCTGAACGTCCGGCGACGTGCAAGGCCTTCAACCGATTCATAGCCTCATGAGCGTCAGCTTCTTTCGCAAATCGAACATGGAATTCCTCCGCCATAACCGGGGCGACGGAGTGTGGCGCAGTCACGCCCGCAAACTTGAGGAGCGCCTCAAAATCATTCGGCCGATAGACCACCTTGCCGCCCTGTTCTTCGTAGATTAAACAAGGCTGCTGGCTGAGAGCGGTGCAGAATACGAGAGTCGCGCCGTCCTCGGCTAACTTGAGGAATTTCCCGATCAGCTTGTCCATTTCTTGATAGCCGACGCGAATGGCGGCCTTGTATTCGGCAAGTTCCTGTTGCGTCGGTTTTATTTGGAACACTTCGGGATCCATGTGACGCCAATACTTGTGTTGGAAATGGGCGGTACTATTTGAGAAAAACGTCGAGAAACGCGGCTTAAGCTTGCGGTACACATTGCGGAACACATCAAACTGGAATTTGTCCAAAATCGTCGCCCGCCTCCAGTTATTCTGCCCGTTCTTTTCCGAGAGAAGCTGCCGGACTGATTCGCGGATGGTTGAAACTGACAGCCCGTGGCTGACCATGAAGCTGAGGAACTTCAGATAGTCCGCAGCACTCAGAGGAATGCGATCGTTCGTATGTTCCAACACATTCATGCGGATAAAGTGAAAGTAAGGTAGAAGCTCCTTGGGTTCAGGCTGGACTTCCGAGGCCCAAGGATCGGGCAAGAAAAAGCCCTTGAGGGGGGAAGTGTGGTACGAGTTCATACTGCCGCAGACCCAGACGGGCAGACCTGCGTCAGAGGCTAAATCCCAAATGCGCTTGCTCTTGAGCTTGTGTGCTTCGCCGAGGTGGAAAATCTGATGCTCATCGTATGTCAGACCGGTATGCACGGTGACCCATTGGATCCATGGATCGAGGCAGGGCGCCCTTTCAGCCGCATCGGTAACATAGACATGAGATTCCTGGTAGAAACGGAGGAAGTTCGGCAGGATTCCCTCACCCATAAACCGTTCCATCAAAATGGGTGACAATTCATTGAATTCCACAAGGATGACCGACTCTTGTCTCGCCACAGACTTATCCTCCAACAGTCAGCTTTTCTGGCAGGTCGGGGACGATAAGTGAACTTGCCGACCTGCTGAATTCGTTTCAGACTTCACCGAGAATCGAGGCCCTCCACCAGCAAAAACGCGACAGTCGATTCCGCTCACGCAGATTGCAGTACCCACAAGCACGGTTCCACGGATACTCCTACCAACGACACGGGGGCGTACCCAGCATAGGTAGCAATTCGCTATCCGGACCGCACCAAGGTGGTACATCCCACTTTTCGCTAAGTCATTGAAAATAGGAGGGAAGCAGCGCTCAATTGGTTGTACTTTGCGATCCAACTGCGGCGCCCATGCTCAGCCTTAGCAAAACCTTTCTCATTTGTGCTCAGGCCCTTCCTAAGCGGGGGAGAGGACTACACGGCACGAAGCACGGAAGATATACATTCCGGGATGCTCGCCGGGGCCTTGAACGGTGAGGTTTGTGAGGCGATAATCCGATGGTGAAGAAGTTCCGAAGTTTGCGGGCAAAGCCCCTCAGTGCGTCGTTGCTGCTCCTCCTTGTAAGCTCCCTCTGCCTCGTGCTGGTGCCAGAGCGTTTGGTTTCGCTGCGCGTATTTTCCGCACCAAGTTACCAGCGACCTGCACGCAGGACCATCGCCGAGAGATCACAACCCGACCCGAACGCTCCTCCTCCGAGAGAGCTTCTTGATTTCCAAGCCCGGTGCAATGCTGACGGCGTGCTAGTCTGTGCGGGCTTCGATTCGCCCGGCGATTTTTCACCGGCAAAGTGGCCGGCGCCGGGCCTCTATCCGGCTGGTGACAAAGTTTTCAGAGGTAAGTTTGACACGGCCATCAAAGCCTCTGGTGCGGGATCGCTACGATTTGATATTCCAGGCTACACCGGATCCAACGCCGCGGGCTATTGGCGCCAGTCGATGGAGCACAACTTTGGGCAAGGCTCGACCTTTTATGTGCAATTCCGCCAGCGGTTCTCCAAGACGATGATTTCAAACAAATGGGTGGATACAACTTGGAAGCAGGCGATCTTTCACAACGAACGAGAGACCTGCGCGGATGTGGAAATTACTACCCACCAGTATTACAACGACGGTTTCCCCACGATGTACACCAATTGCGGGTCACGGAACCTCTACTCAGAACAATCACCTCCCATGAAACTGCAACAGGGGGATTACAACTGCTGGTATGGAAATTACAATGCAACGGATTGTTTCTTCTATCCGGTCGATCAGTGGATCACATTCTATTATCAGGTTTCAATCGGCCACTGGGGAGGGCCGGATTCCGCGATCAATGCTTGGGTTGCACTCGATGGAAAGCTCTATGAACAATGGATAAAGATGCCCAACTATCGGCTGGACAACGATCATCCCGGCAATGACTATGACACCGTCACACTGCTCACCTACATGACCGGTAAGAGCGACAAGATTGACTATCCGCTGGCTTCCACTTGGTACGATGAACTCATCATCTCTACCAGACCCATTGCGCCGCCGACGGCTTCGGGCGCCCAGTCGTCTGCCAAGTAGCGCCCTCATCGAACAGCGCTCTAGGAGGGCGCAGAGTTTCGTACGTGAAGCCTGAAACAATTGCGATAATCCTGTAAATCTGGCCGGCAAATATTGTCCTTTTGGTATCCTAAGCCAGCTGCGCCGCTTGTCCAACGTGCAGTTAAGGCAGACCATTGCATTGATGAATCAACAATCGCTCCGACCCTTCTGCACGAATGGGGACACTCCTGAAGATACGTGCAACCCGTCGTGGGCGAGGGCCCGTACGGGCGCGGCCAAACAGGCATGAAACTCAGCGTCATTTCGCCAACCTATAATGAGGCCGAAAATGTGCGGCCCTTCGTCGAAGCCGTCCGCCAGGCTCTGCAAGGCCGCGACTATGAAATCTGGATCGTGGATGACGACTCTCCGGACTGCACCTGGCAACTGGCCGAAGAGCTTAGAAAAGAGTTTCCGGAGCTACGCGTCTTGCGGCGCACGCGTGACCGTGGGTTGGGACGGGCCGTCGCGGATGGTTTCATCCAGGCGAGCGGGGAGATCGTTGCCTGCATCGATGCGGACCTCCAACACGACCCAAGCATTCTTCCGTTGATGTTGCGAGAACTCGAGGGCGGCTGCGACCTCGCCGTGGCGAGCCGGTATACCGCAGGCGGGGGCGTGTCCAACTGGAACTGGCCGAGACGGTTCGCCTCCTGGGTGGCGACAAAAGCTGCTCAAATCTGTCTTGGGGTGAAACTCAGCGATCCCATGTCTGGGTACTTCATGTTGCAACGGAAGGACTTCCTGGCGGTGAAGGATCAATTGAACCTCCAAGGATTCAAGATTCTGCTGGAAATCGCCGCCAAACTGAAGCCTCGGAAAATTGTGGAGACTTCCTACACGTTCAGGCCAAGGACCGCGGGAGCATCGAAGTTATCCGCCAAAGTTGCATTAGACTATCTGCATCAATTGTGGCGATTGTCGAATCAGCGTTACGCTGCAGCCAAAACTCGAAACGAAGCCACGCATCACTCATGAAACACCGGCAAATTTTGGCGTTCGCCGTAATCTTGCTAGGCATAGTGCTGCGCGCACATCAGATCAGCTACAACTTCGACGGGGACGAACTCTTCTCAGTTCAGGCAGCAAGCGGGTCTTTTTCTCACCTAATCACTGTCAGCTTGCAGGACCGAACGCATCCGCCTTTGCATCTGTTCATGTTGTATTGCTGGATCAAGGTGTGCGGCAATTCGGAAACGTCCGCGCGGCTGCTCAGCGTTGTTGCTTCGCTGTTTTTTCTACTGCTTGTCTCAGCGATAGTCCGGCGCTGGATGAAAGAGTGGCCGGCATTATTTGTGTTGACCCTGTGTGCTGTCAGTCCTTTCTTTGTCTATTACGGGCAGCAGGCTCGGCCGTATTCGTTTATCGCGCTGTTCTCGAGTCTGACAGTATTCCTGTTTTTGAAAGCCCACGAGGAGCCTTCGCGAAATAGCTGGGACGTAGCTTATGGCTTCGCGTGTGCGGCTCTGATGTATAGCCAGTATGTTGGCGCTCTGCTTCTGATGCCTCAATTCGCCATCACTGTCTTTTCCAAGTCTCCGAGGCGACGCGGGCTCCTGGCATGGGGGATTGTGGGCATGTTCGCAATCCTACCATGGGTTTTGATGCTGGGCAGGAACCTTGTGCCGGGCCAGGGGAAACTCGAAATGAATATTGGCTGGATTCCGAGGCCGACCCTGTTCAGCTTTTTCTCTTACTATGTATCGCTGTTTGGGTGGTTGCCCTTGCAGGGAAGCGCCCGCATTCTTTTGCTCTTGAGTATTGTGGGCTTAAGTTCTCTGGCGTTAAAATACAAGAGCATCGACCGAAAGGCATTTTTCTTCATCCTATCCTCGGCGGCTCTTCAGCCCCTTGTACTCTTTGTTTTCTCGGTGTTCGGACCTCTTTCGGTTTGGGCCACACGACAAGTCATAGGATCCGCAGTTTTCTTGTTCTGTTTACTGGGGCTGGCCCTTGGTATGCACCGCCGCCCTATCGGCATCGCACTGGGAGTCGTATTGATCGGATGGTGCGGGTGGGGCCTTCAGGATGCGTTTCCAAAGCATTCGAAACCCCCCTGGCGCTCCGTAGCCAGCCTAGTGGATGCCAAATGCGGGGAATGCAATGTAGTCGGTGCCGAAAAATGGATCTCATACCCGCTGGGCCACTATGCGAAGAAGACGGTTGATGACTTTCCAGGGTATGGCAGCCGCGTGGGACAGGCCGATCGGGTACTGTTCCTTTGCAGACCAGCGCGATGCGAGACTCTAAGCAACCTTTCTCCGCTCTATAAAGTAACCGGTCAAAACAGAATTACTTGGAGCTTACAGCCTCCCTCGGACACAGAAATGATAGATATATATTTCCTCGAGAAAACGTCGGCCATCCGCAAACCCTAGAGCAACAGGAGCAGGCCAGGCCTTACGCTGAGGCCTCGGTTTTGGCGTTGAGGGCGAAGGCTATCGAATGGAGGCGTGTTCCGTGACCAGCCCTGGCGCTGACTTCCAATCCTGGCCGTCGAGGTAGATTCGGCACCATGTTTCGAGAGTGATTAGCGCAAACACGTGGTCCGTGTGATCCGCCCGCTGAGTCTGATGCGCTTCCAGGATGGATTGGATAGCCGGCCAGTGGAAAAGCCCACGGCGGCGCACCTGATCCTCGGACAGCATCTCGTGGATAAGTGGCTGCAAATCGTGACGTAGCCACGCACCAACCGGCGCGCCGAAACCGCGCTTCTTGCGTTCGATGACCTCTCGCGGCAACCAGGGCACAACAGCTTTTTTCAAAAGATATTTCATGGTGAGGCCACGCAGCTTCAGAGAGGAAGGCATGCGGCTGGCCAGCTCCACCAGCTGGTAATCCACGAACGGCGCGCGGCATTCAATCGAGGCCGCCATGCTCATTCGGTCCGTGAGCGCCAGTAAATCATCGGGGAGCGACGTCTTGAGATCCGCATAGATGATCCGGCTCAAGTCGTCGGCTTCCGTGCAGCGAGCAAAATATTTCCGCAGTGCTTCCGCGGCGGCGTCGTTTTCGCCCGAGTTTCCCGACACTTCGGAACGGAGTAGGGTTCTCTGAACCTGCGGCGAAAGAAGCGTCACATAGCTCATGTAACGCGCCGCCGGATCTTGCTCGGCAGTCTTCACGAACGCGGCCGCATACCGAGCATAGTCCTTCCAGGCAGTGTTGCGGTCCTTGGGGACATGCTTGAAGAGCGCGGGCAAGAGCTTTTTTCTTACTGGACCAGGTAGCAGCTTGTACCAGCGGCGCACGCCGCCGCCCAGATACCGCCGATAGCCACCGAACAATTCATCTCCGCCCACGCCGGACAGAATCACGGTGACGCTCTCTCGCGCAAGGCGTGACACCAGGTAAGTGGTCAGGCAGGCGGAGTCCGCAATCGGTTCATCGAGGTGCCAGATCAGCTTAGGGAGTAATTCGCTGACCTGCGGGCGGACGATGATTTCGTGGTGATCGGTGCGGAAGGCTTGCGCGACGAGCTTAGCGTAAGGCAGCTCGTTATAGTAGCTGTGCTCGCCCTCATAACCGATGGAATAGGTTTTTACGGCCTGGCCAGTCAGCCGCGCCATGGCGGCGACGATGGTACTCGAGTCAATTCCACCGCTTAAGAATGCGCCGAGCGGGACGTCGCTTACGAGTTGAGATTTCACCGTTTCCAGGAGCTTTTCGCGGATACACTCAATCCATTCTTGCTCGGACCGCGTCTCGACGTGCCCGAAAGGTACGTCCCAATACTCGTGGTCCTCGATGCGTCCCTTTTCGATAACCAAGTAGTGCCCCGGCAAAACCTTTTCGATTCCCTCAAGCATCGTCAGGGGGGCCGGCACGTAACCAAGCGCGAGATACTCCTGGAGTGCCGCGAGATTCAGGCGCCGGGGAACGTCCTCGACTTGCAAGATGGCTTTCAGCTCGGAAGCGAACAACAGGCCGCCAGGATCACGGCGCAAATAAAGAGGTTTCTCGCCGATACGATCGCGCCCGAGAATCAAGCGTTCGCGCTTCACATCCCAAAGCGCCAAACCAAACATTCCGCGCAAGCGCTTAAAAAACTCGGGGCCTTCTTCTTCGTAGAGATGGACGATGACTTCTGTGTCGGTGCGCGTGCGGAAGCGGTGGCCTTTTTGTTCCAACTCTTTGCGCAGGCCCTGAAAGTTATAGATCTCACCGTTCAGGACCAGCCAGACAGTCTCATCTTCGTTGGCGATCGGCTGGCGGCCGCCGGCGACGTCGATGATGCTGAGCCGGCGCATCCCAAGACCGACGCCGCGACCCACGAAGTGGCCGCGGTCATCGGGCCCCCGATGGTACAGGACCTGCCCCATGCGCCCGAGCAGAGATTCCGGCGGCGCTCCGGTCGGTCCAAAGGACATGTATCCGTAGATCCCGCACATTTAAGTCTCCCGTCCGGCGGCTGCGACAGGATTTGCAGTCATTCCAGCTTCGCGAACGACCTCATCGAGAAGATTCGCGAGCTCTCTCGCCTTAAATTTTCTGGAATGATACTCAGCCTCCTCAAGGCTCGGCAGAGGAGCCGTTCCCTGTTGAAGCTGCGCCAGAAAGTTGACAAGACCCACCGCAATCTTCTGGCTCTCATCAAGGGGCACAAGCATACCGACGTTTGCTTTACGCAGGACCCCTGCTGTGTCTCCGTCATCGTCCGCGAGCGCGAAGATGGGCCGCCGGGCGCGCAGATATTCGTAAAGTTTGGCCGGGACCGCAGGGTTCGAAGTTCTTCCCTGAAAAATGAGCAACCCGTCAGCACCGAGCATCTCTGCCAGTGCTTCCTGGTAGGGGATCGCCGGCTCAAGCGAAACCACGTCGTCGAGACCATACTCGCGGATACGCTGCCTGTAATAATCCTCAGAGCCGCTCGCCCGCAACCGCACCTGCAGGCTATCCCTGGAGATTCTCCGCTGTTGCCGAAGCGACGCGATTGCAGCGAAGAATGCCGTCGGATCCCGATCGGGGCCCGGATACAAGACTCCACTGTGAAGGAGGAGAAGGCGGTCGCGCTTTACAGGAGCCGCAAGGGGGCTCCGCTCCGCAGCCGCAAAATTTTCCTCGTCGTAGCCATTAGCAATGACAGTCATGCGATCCGCGAGGCTGGGATAGCGGTCCCGGTGAATGCGCAAGGAACCGGGTGTAACAAATACCGCTCGCGAGCAGCGTTTCAGCGTTTGCTTTTCCACCCATCGCCGTGCTTTCCATAGCCGTGGGTCCGTCGGAAAACGCTGGTGGGTAACCGGGTCGAGCTCTGTCATGGGATCGCGGAAATCCGCCACCCAAGGAATTCCCGTGAGACGGTGGAGTGCGAGCCCGATCAGGTGCGCGGTCGCCATTGGGTACGTGGACCAGAGAATCTGGGGCTGATGCTTGCGGATCATCTGAAGGCCGGCTGGAATCGCCCCCAGGAGCCAGCTAACCCAAGGATCGGGGAGAGCCAGCCAGCCCAGGTAGCGGCCCCGGATGCCAAGATGCCGCGTCGTGTCCAGAGCAAATGCCCTGCGTACGGGCACTTTGGATGGAATTTGCCCCAGCTGGTCCATTTTCGTCACCGGATAGGCCCGCGGATTGACCGTTAGTACGAGCGGGGACCAACCGCAGTCTTGCAGATCCCGTGAAAAGCACAATGTGCGTTGTAGTCCGCTGCTGCCACCACATGGAGGATAGTGATAGGCGATGAGCATCGCGCGATTGATGTTGCTCTGGCCATCGATAGGATGTGAAGGCATATGGCTGTCATCCCGCGAGGTGTTGGGAGTCGGCGTCACCTCGCTGGTGTGGCAAATCTCCGATTGAGCTAGATTTCCGACGGCGTTAACCCTCACGCTGGAGCAATGTCTTTGCCCGATGCAATCCGTGCAAGTAGCGCGCAACCAAGGTGCGGCTGAAGATGAAGCAATTTCTGTGTTCCCGGAGGGAATTCGTCCACTTCATCTTCCATTCTTCATTCTTGCCAAGGTAATCGATTTCCCGGCCGCCTTGAGCATAAGTCCATTCGACGAGGAGCTTCCTCAACACAAATCCCGGATAGGAATCGTGCCATTTGTTTTTGTAGCTGGTTTTTAGAAGATGGTAGATGCCGTTCTCATACAACGCATAGTCATAGGCGATGGGTTCGCCCGCGACGTACAAGACAGGAATGCGGAGGGTGTTCATTTCCGCGGCAATCGGCGCGTAGCGGCTGTAGAATTGCCACTGAAAATCCTGAACGGTTATGGCCGTTCCAGTTTCCACCTTCCAACTGTCTTCTTCAATTTCGCGAATGGCTGCAAGTCCCTGTTCCCATTCCGCAGGACTATCCAGAAAACGAAGTTCGACCGCGCCCTTCTCCCGCAGACGCTTTTCCCGAGACCGGAGGGCGGTCCGAAAACGCGGCTGAAGCGACTTCAGCTTTTCCTCCCAGGTTTCCTCGATTCTTTGATACGGTGACTGGACTTCCGGCGTCGTTGAGAAGGGGTAACCGTGCTCTTGCAAGGAAGAGAAAAACATCGTCTCCTGGGCGTCTCCGGCTTCATACAACGTGAACCAAATCGTCCAGCTCTCCTGACGCCGGCGCAAATGTTCGAAAATCGCCTCCATCGTGTCTCGCTTGCCTCGGCCCAGAAGAAGCGGAGTTCCGTGCAGGGAATGAAAGCTGCTCAGCATCTTGAGCAGCCGCGCAGGCATGCCTTTGCGCCGCTCTACCTCTAGGACCAGGGGGGCAATCCCAGTGATTCCCTGAGAGTCGCGAACCACCAACACCAGCAGCTTTCGATTTGCGGCGTTGACGTCCCACAGAGTTGAGAGCCATTCATAACTCTGTGACGGGCCGTATTTCTCGCCTCGTACAAGATCGTTCCACTCCTCGCGCAGACTTGCGAGGGCATCGAAACTCGTAAACTCCTGGATCGTCAGTTCGTTCAAGAGGTTTCTTTCCGAGGCTCGCTAATTTCTTGTGCCAGAGACGTGTGGCTCACGTGCTATGCCTACGTCGTTGCGCGAGCCTCCTTGCTCATCGCGCTGATGGATCAATTCGTGGCGCCCCGCATCCACCCATATCTCCGGCGGCGCTGGATGACTCAGGAATCCGAGCGGGCTCGCGGAACGTCCGTACGCGCCCGACTGAAAAATTCCGAACAGGTCGCCAATCTCAGCATGCGGAAGCATTACGCCTCGAGCGACCGTGTCAAGCGGGGTGCAGAGCGGGCCGACGACATCAACGGTTTCCCCGGCGGGCGCATCCAGCTTGTTTACGAGTGCCATGGGATAATTCCGCTTAATGGTTTGGCCGAGGTTCCCCGATGCGGCAAGGTGATGATTCATGCCCCCGTCGAGAATCAGGAACTTCTTGCCCCGCGACACCTTAATGTCGCTCACGCGAGCGAGATAGATGCCCGCCTCGCCCACCAGGAATCTTCCCGGCTCCACAAGAAACCGCGTCCCGTCGAACGCCGCGTCCGTTCCGATTTCCGAGAATAGCGCGGCGAGTTCCGTGCGTAGCTTTCCAAGATCGAGTTCCTGCTCTTGCGCAAAATAGGGAATCCCCAGGCCGCCGCCGAAATCAAGTGTATGCAAGGGTCGCCCCAGCCGTTTTGCAGTTCGGCGTGCGACGAATAGTCCGTGGCGATACTGGCCGGCAAGCACATGAGCGTCAAGAATCTGCGTACCGGTAAAGAGATGAATCCCGCGAAACTCGAGGGCAGGATCCCCGAGCACGGCGTCGAGCGCTTCGTCGAGAACCTCTTCATCAATGCCGAATGGAGCCGGCCGGCCGCCCATGCGCATCGCCCCGCCCTCCGCTTCGGCAGCGGGATTTACTCGTATTGAGACGTTCGCGCGAACTCCCAGGCGGCGGGAAATTGCGCCAACACGCTCAGCTTCGACGAGGGATTCCAAGTGAATTTCGCCAATGCCCCGCGAAAGCACGAGCTCAAGTTCAGATTCTGTTTTCCCAGGTCCAGCGAAGAGGATGCGTCCTGGGTCGCACCCGGCTTGTAATGCGAAGTGGAATTCACCGGCGGAAGCGATCTCCAAACCGCAATCCCGGGAAAGGAAGTGCTTCAGGATTGCCGGATTCGGATTCGCCTTGACCGAGTAACAGACGGAGAAACAAGGGGGAAGTGCGCTCCGCAGAGCGCCTAGCTTTTCGTCGATCACTTTTCGGTCATAGATGAAAGCGGGCGTGCCGTATTTTTCCGCAAGCAGCCGAACCGGAATCGCACCCACGAGCAATTCACCGCGTGAATTGCCGAAGTGCTTTAGCACAAGAGCTTGGGCAGGACTGCTCATCACAGTCCTTCGCGCCGTCGCAGCGCGGGGTAATCTACTTTGCCGCTGCTCGTTTTTGGCAGCTCATTCAGCACTTCCATCGATTTGGGCACCATGTAGCGTGGCATTTTTTCCGCGCAAGTGGAAAGTAGCGCGTCGGCATCCAGTGGCTCGCCGTCCTTTGGCACTATGAAGGCTTTGATGACCTGTCCCAAAACGTCGTCGGGCACCCCGATGACTGCGGCACCACGCAGTTTCCCTGTTTGGAAGAGCACCTCTTCGACCTCAGTAGGGCTGATTCGGAAGCCAGACGACTTGATCATCGTGTCGCTGCGCCCAATGAAGTAAAGGAAGCCCTCTTCGTCCATCTTGACTAGGTCACCGGAGTAGCATACTTTTTCGCAATCGCCCATCTCCGGCGGCAACAATGGATTCGGCCGCAGCGCGCGCGCGGTGTCTTCCGGCCGGTTCCAATAGCCCAAAGACACAGTCGGCCCGCGGTGCACCAACTCGCCGATTTCGTCCGGCTCGCAGAGACAGCCCTGCTCATTGAGAACGAGGATTTCGGAGTCCGGAATCGCCTTGCCCATCGACGTCGGACGCCTGTCGAGTTCTTCCGGTGGAAGATACGTTGAGCGAAAAGCTTCGGTCAGTCCGTACATCAGAAAAATCTTTGTGGTTTTCAACGCTTGGCGCAACACTTTCAGCACAGCCTGGGGCATCGCTCCGCCGGTGTTGGTGATGTAGCGCAGATCGGGGGGCGGCTGCTTTTCGAGAGTAGAGTTCGGCTGTGCTAGGAGGCTCCAAAGGGTCGGGACACCGGCCAGGCCCGTGATGCGCTCTTTAAGCAGGGTCTGCACGATCTCGCGCGCAAACATGAAGTTGATCAGAACCAGCGTTCCGCCCTTTTCGAAGGCGGTCATCAACTGGTTCATGCCTGCGTCGAAACTGAACGGCAATACCGCGAGGATGCGCTCCTTCTCCGTGATTTCTAGATACGTGGAAACGATTCGGCTTCCCGCGACTACGTTTGCGTGACTCAGCATCACACCCTTCGGTTTTCCCGTCGAGCCCGATGTGTACAAAATAGCCGCCAAATCCTTCTCGATGCTCGCTTCCTGCCAGGCGCCAGGCGTCTTGGCGGCGCACAACTGATCGAACTGATACACCGGAAGCTTCACACTGGGGACGTTGTCACCTTCGCCGGTCACCACGAGAAACTCCAGCGACGGAATCTCAGGCAGGACCTCGGCTAGCGCCGCGAGCTTCGCCGGCGCGATAATCAGGCTCTTCATCCCGCAATCACGCGCGATGTGTATCACTTGCTGAGGATGCAGGAGCGCATTGATAGGAACATAGACGCCTTCCGCCTGCGAGATACCGAAAATCGAGATCACCTGAGGCACCGAAGCCTCGAGATAGATACCGATGCGGTCGCCGCGCTTTGTGCCGGCCGTGCGCAGGCTAATGGCCAAGCCCTCAGCGTGTTTCGCGACATCGCGATAACTTAATCGCTGATCGCCATGAACCAATGCCTCTTTCTCCGGCGTGCGCCGGGCACTTTCTCGAAGCAGATGCCAGATCAAGAAGTCCATTCGTTTTCGCTCACCTGTTTGGAAATAATGTCTTCCCAGCTCTACCCGCCATATTCATGCCTTCGGAGAATTGTTGTGCGCTGGGCGAATCCGGCCTGACAGCGAGACGAGCGCGCGTTTGATCGCGCGTCCGCCCACATGTCGCGCGATGGCCAATGCGCCACCTGGAGTCCGCGGGTTCATCGCCAGGATGCCCCAGCGCTCTCGCCGGTGCGACATCCAATCCTGCTTGTACTTGTCGTCGCCGGTGAGGTAATCAACTTCACTGACCTTATCCACATCCAGGGCGTACTCCATCATGCGCGTGGTCAGAAACGAGCCCACCGACAAGCCAGCATACCGTTTGTCATAGGCGATCTTGTAGATCGACGCTGTGCCGTTGCTTACGATCCAGATCTGCGCTGCAGCGGGTTCCCCGTCGACATACGCCACTCCCAAACGGAGCCAGCCGTGGCGGGCACACGTTCGAATCAAGCCGGGGACAAAATGCGGATACGGCTCTGGAACTTTCCAGCTCGAAGCATAGATCCTCTCGTAGGCTTCGATGGCAGGTTCCAGGCCAGCCAGTCCCGTCACGATGTCAACGTGAGCGCGTCCAGACCGTTCGATTTTCTTGTTCTTGCTGCTTGCGATATTCCGAACAGACGAGCGCAAATCCTGTAAATACTCGCGGTAGGAACGGCCGTTTACCGGGAGATACCAGTTCCCGGCGCTGAAATAGGTTTGAACGATCATGCCAGCATCTCGAAAGGCACGCTGCAGTCCGGAGAAGACCGGCGCATCGCGATCTAGCCATTTCAGATCCACGGCATCCCAGGCTGGTCTGTCCGCTTTTATGGCGCGTGCCAGTGTTCCCAAAGACGCTGTCAAGTCCTGCGAAGGAGAAACGAGAGGCGCGTAAAGAGACGTGTAAAAATTGGTGAGACTCGAAAGCGTTCTAGGCTGAAGTCCGCGCTTGGGAGCCGCATCATAACGCGTCACCAGCATGGCCACCGGCGTACCTGATGCCTCTGCGCTTTCGACAGTAAAGATACGCGTCTTTTCGAAAGGGTCCAGAGCTGTTTCGCAAAAATTCTCAAACCACGGGAGGCTAAGGAAAAAACTGTGCGTAGCGTTGTTCTGAAAGAGTGCCACATAGCGTTCCGGCAGGTCTGCGAGAATCTCGCACACTCTCACAAGGGTTGTCTGGTCGCATATTACCGGTGCGCTCGCAACAGCAGATGCGGATTCCATGCTTAACCGCAAGGTTTTCCCTCTGGCGTCATCCGCGCCGCAATCTTCTTTTGGGCAAACTCGGCCACAGTGGCAAAGGATTCGAAGTTCTCCGGCAGCAGGTCCTCATCCGAGATCTGGATGGAAAACTTCTCCTCGAGAAAATGAACAAGATCCAAAATGCCGAGCGAATCCAGGACGCCGCTCTCCAGCCACTTCTCGCTCGCGGTGATACCCTTCTTACGGGCGAGCGGAAATGATTTTAAAACAAATTCGCGAATAGGTTCTTCGACGATGGGCATTTGTGTCATCGCGTCTCCCGATACCCTAACTGTCGCGTTCTCCCTGCATTAGAAACCAGCTCTGCCATGAATTAGCGAACCTCGACGAGGCAGGTGTTGGAAAAACCACCACTGGGGCAGCCTCTCGCCGCCGAAATCCTGCACGCTCGAAAACCGAACCCCAAGGATGCGCATCTCCGGCGTTCATGCTAATGGTCGCCACACCACGCGGGGTGAGAACGTCCGTTACGCCCGCGATGAGCCGTGCAATGACGCCGGGTTCTTCCATCGAGCAGATATCGACAATGTTTCCATCCTCGCCGCGCTGATTGAATACAGCGTAGCCGATCAGCTCGCCGGAACGCTGCGCCGCAAGGATTTCGTGTTTCGTCCCGGGATGGGCGAGGTAGCGCCAGTTCAAGTACTCCGCTGTTCGCACCGAGAATATTCCCGGACGCATACGCATCGCCTGGTCGAGCGCGCTGAACTCCTCGCCACACGGGCCGTGATGAACCGCCAGTTCGCAAGATTCATCTTGGCCCCTCCATCCGCGCCTCGCCAAAATTCCATTGACGCCGGCGCCGATTCCCCGCGCCAGGCTTTTCGATTTGACCAAAGGTTCCAGCTTTCGTTCCGCGCGCAGGAGTTTTGCCCAACGCACCAGCGTTCCTATCCGTTGAACTCCAAGCCGTTTGTACACCGCCATCATGCTCTCGCTTGGGAAGTCATAGCAAAACTCAAAGGGAGGCATGTTGGCCACCTGCAAGCAAGCACGTTGCAATTGAAGTGCAGGACCCAAGCTTCGATATTTCTCCTCTAAACAAAAGTCGCCAAGCACCCAGCTCATTTTTTCTTTTCCGTCGAAATACATCTTTCGAGGAAACGCTGCGGCCGCTCCGACGATCGCGCCCTTCATACCCTCGCAAGCGACCCAGACCCACGCAGGGCCGTACGGGCTCGATCTGTATAACCACTGGAATCGATGCGCATCCGATTGAGGGGTCAGATACCGCCGAAACAGTTCGATCAGCTCCTCCCGGTCGGATTCCAGCGCTGCGCAACGAATTTGTATCGCCATCCCGTAGATCAGCCTTGTCGGAGGAGTTCTGGCATCGAGTTTGCGAATCAACCCAATCGGTTTGCCACGAATGCCTGCACGCGCCCCAATAGGTTCCGAAATCTTACAGGGACGAACAAGTGGCTGGCCGCAGACACCTCAAGAGCGTTCAGACAACGAGCAAGCACATTGCCACTTCTATTCGCTGTGACAAATACTGGTAGCTCTTAAACTTAGGAGTTCACCGGAGCTATAAGTGAGTTCGTAAACCTATCGTGATCCCTTAGCATTGAGAAATTGTTAGTCTCGGCAGGCCATATGCCAAGAATATGAAAATGTTTTCTCGGTGTAACTCAATAGTGTTTGGCCCGATTTGTTCGGACAGAAGCTGTTCGAAGTATCTGTAACATGATGATAATAAAGTGCTTACCTTCACCATTGAAAGTATATCTGCTATTCGCGCCTTTGCCCTGCCCAAAAGAAACAAGTGCGGGACTAGCCGGGACGCGATTTCTCTGAAATTCTAGTGCTTTGCATCCTTAACGCCGGTGTTGGAGCAGGATGACCCCACAGTGAATTGAAGCAACGTAAGTGTAATAATATCAGTAGACTAAAGGCAAATTGAATTTTCTACTTGAATCTTGCCAAATATTTGGCCCCGGACATGCACTCCTTTCCCTGACCTAGCTTTGAGCTTGCTGCCGAGCTGAGGATCCCATCCTGTTGCTCTTGAGTTTGTTTATATGTCCAGGTCAACCGTTCAGGAACTCCAGAAACACCATTTCAGCATGCGTTTGCGCTGCGAAGTACGAGACACCGAGATTCAAGAATGCTAAAAATCGGCGGGCAAAGGGTTCCGACGTCTCTCATGTTGTTGGTCATCACTGATTGCGTTTTGATCGCGATTGGGTTGATGGTAGCCACTGTTGCACGTTTTTCTGTCGAGGCTTATGGGCCGGTGACTCTCTATTTGGCCACCTGGCGAAGTGTTTTTCGCTTTGCGCTGGCGATTCTGGTCTGCGAAATCTCACTCTATTTCAACGATTTGTATGATTTCAGATTGATCGCGACGCGCAGCGAGCTACTTGTGCGATTGCTGCAGGCTTTTGGCGTCGCGTGTCTCGCTCTTGCATTGTGTTACTACATCGCGCCCGAGCTTGGATTTGGCAGAGGGATCGCGGCGCTGGCAGCGCCCCTGATTGTCGCCCTAACGCTGGGGTGGCGCTTGCTGTTGCTGCAAAACGGGCATTCTCTCGGTGCTTCCGAACGCATGCTGATTATGGGAACGGGGCCCACAGGTATTTCGCTAGCCCGCGATATTCTCAAGCGGCCAGAGCTAAAGCTAAAAGTCGTCGGTTTTCTCGATGAAAAGGGTGAAAACATCGGTAAATCCCTTGTAAACCCAGGGATTATCGGCGCGACCGCGGATGTGGAGACCATTGTCGGGCAGGAGAGTATCGACCATGTGGTGATATCGCTGCTGGAACGTCGCGGGAGAATGCCTGTGCGGCAGCTCCTCCATCTCAAATTTGCGGGTGTCCGCGTTGAAGACGCGCATAGTTTTTATGAGCGCATGACTGGCCGCATCATTCTTGAGCATCTATCGCCGAGTTGGCTGATTCTTTCTGATGGATTCCGGAAGTCGACCATGCTGATTTGGGCGAAGCGCGCGGTCGATGTAGTTGTGTCCCTCATTGCTCTGATTCTTTGTTCGCCTCTGTTTGTGCTCACCGCTGTTGCGGTCTACTGGGAGTCCGGTCCGCCGATCCTGTTCCGTCAGGAGCGCACAGGTCTTCGAGGCCGGACGTTCCAGATGCTCAAGTTTCGGTCCATGCGGAATAACGCTGAAGAGACGGGTCCACGATGGGCCGCAGAGGGAGATCAGCGTGTAACGCGTGTGGGCAGATGGATTCGCAGGTTCCGTTTAGATGAACTACCCCAGGTCATAAACGTGCTTCGAGGCGAAATGAGCATTGTCGGCCCCAGGCCCGAGCGACCTGAATTTGTCTCCATGCTTGAAGAACAGATTCCCTACTACGGACTGCGGCACTCAGTTCGGCCGGGTATCACGGGTTGGGCTCAAGTGAAATATCAGTATGGTGCAAGCATCGAAGAGACGAAGACGAAGCTAGAGCACGACCTGTTTTACATCAAGCATCTCTCCATCATGCTGGATCTAGCCGTGTTTTTTGAAACTGCAAAGGTCATGCTCTCTGGTCGGGGCGCAAAATAGCTGTAGGAGATAGTTCTCTGGAGAGGGCCCAATTGGCAGACGTACATCTCCCTGTAACGGTTCCAGAAGAGCTTCAGCGGGAGGGCGCTCCCCCAAGGAGCCTCCTAGACAGGCTGCTTCTAGCGTCTTGGGTCTATGCCTACGCGGCACTTCTGGTGATCTTTGGAATTCTGAAGCGCGTTGAGTCGGGAGGACGCTCCGCCCGGGTGAAGGAGCGATGAGGTTCCTGATTCAGTGCTCACGTGGTCTAGAGGAGTAGCCCTTCGGGGGTATGAATCGGTTTTCTGTATTTGGGCACATACTTTCCGATGCCGGCCATAGCAGGTCCCGAATCATGACCAAGTCACAGATATATAAGGTTTTAGATCGAGTGTCGGTTGGCAGTTCCATTGCATTCTAATAGTTACTCCCAGACCCAGACACCCGACAAGGAGGCAGTTGTGCAAAGGAGTTTTGGTTCTTGTGTTCCGGCCAGTTTGGCACTCGTCCTTGCGGCCTTTGGGACTGTCCCATTGCTCCAAGCGCAAAACGCTGATGCTGCGAAGAAGAAGCAGGCAGAGGAGTATGTCGCGGCGAATGCGAAAAAGAGTGAAACCACCTCGAAAGATTCAAAAACCGGAGCGACAAGTGTTCCGGATTCCACAGTCAGCCCCCAGCCGCCGAGTGGTTATCGGGTGGGAGTAGATGACGAGCTGGCAATTTCCGTGTGGCACGAACCGGAATTCTCTCAAGGTGCGGTGGTTCGCCCGGACGGAATGATCACGCTGCCGTTGCTGAACGATATCAAGGTGGTGGGCTTGACGACGGAAGAAATCCAAACAGTGCTGACCGAGAAGATGAAGAACGTGGTGAACGATCCGCAAGTGACTGTGAGTATTAAGGCTATTAAGAGCCGGAAGGTCTACCTGGTCGGGAATGTGACTAAGCAAGGTATGTATCCGCTCAGTGGACGCACGACCGTCCTTGAATTGCTGGCCGAAGCTGGAGGGCTGGGTCCGTTCGCCAAGAGCAAATCCATCTACGTTCTTCGCAAGAATGATGGCAAGGAGATTCGGTTGCCCTTCAATTACAAGAAAGCTCTTGCTGGCAAAGGCGAAAATCCTGAATTGATTTCGGGCGACATGGTCGTAGTGCCTTAGTTTACTCGAAAACGAGGTCAATGGCGATCAATGGAGACAGGGGGTGGACGGATATGAGAACGATGAGGCAATTAGCGGCTTATCTGTCCTTGGCGGCCGCGTTGGCTCTGGCCGCTTCAGCAACAGTGCGTGCACAGGAAGAATCCTCTTCGCAGCCCGTCGAACAGCAGCAACAGGCCGCCTCAGCGACGTCATCCAGCGAGCAGCGACCAGGAAACGTAGCCCCGCCAGTGACTCCGACCCCTGCCTATCCTGTGGACGCAACGCCTCGTGTTGCTGGGAAAGCTGGGCCGTGGATCGGAGCAGCAGGCCCACTTCAATACGGTCCATTTTCGATCAGGAGCGTCGAACTCTTCGGTGTATATGACCAGTTTTATGCTTCCGCGGGCGGACCAGAATCCATCTCTCAGCTGGAGCTGATTCGCACCAATATCGTGTTTGACAAGCTTTTCTGGAGGAGCCATTTCATTCTCCAGTACATGCCAGAACTGATCGTGTTCAACGGGCACACGAGCGCAACGGCTGATGGGAACAATGTGGTTAATCTTGGGGCAACTTTTGACATTTCGCCCAGATTCGCCGTGACCTTGAAGGATGCCTTCGGTGTCGCCCACACGCGCCAGGCATTTTCTGACGCGCTTCTCCTGAGCGATCGGGAAACCGGAGGTGTGGTGCAGAACTACTTTCTGGAAAACACCGGGACACATCTGGAAAACACCTTCAGCGCTATTTTCAACTACAAAGTCAATCCAAGGCTCCTGGTCACGGTTGCACCGACCTATATTTATGGCGACACCCACAATCCTCAAGGCAATTACAAAGTAAACGACTCAAATAATTCATTTGGGCTGACGTACGCTTTGTCACCCCGGAGTAACATCGGAGTTCTTCAGACGGTCGAATTCTTAGTTCCGGTGATGCCCGCGACCACTACGGGCTTTTTCCGCACGACTGGCTTGTTTTATTCCGAGCAACTTTCGCCCACTTGGTGGGTAACGGGAAGAATCGGAGTGGAGGGCGCAAGGTACCCCGGCTTCAACGGAACGAATTGGTCTGTAGCTGGCGCAGTCACCATGCTCAAGAAATTCTCGACAGGCGACCTGGCCTTCGCTTACACCCGCGGCAGCACTGTTACGAACTTTATCACCAATCGCCAGACCGAAAATGCAGATATTTCCTATGGATTTGTTGTCTCTCATCGATTCAAGTGGACCAACGGACTGGGTTACTACCGAGAAGTAGGCGGCAACCCTCGGATTATCGGCAAGTATGCGCTCAGCTCAGTGCAGTATCGCCTCGCCGGTGGCTTTTCTTTGGTTGGCAGCTATACCCGCAGATATCAATCGTCTTCGACTCCGCAACTTATTTCGGGCGACCGGAATACCTTCCTCGCAGGGATTCGATGGGAGCCAGCCGCAGCGGTAGGATACTGATACGACATTCGGACATGTCCTCACTTGGGTGAGACACGAGCTGATCAAGTGTTTTGGATAACTCTCAAATTTCTTTTGCAATAGTCGGACCTCCCAGACCTTTGCCAGCACGTTTCTTGGACGCGGAGGAATAACCTATGGATTGCCAGAATTTGGTTGACCAAGACATTTGGTTCCAGACTAGGGGCTTCGTCAGAACCGTACTGGCGAACCCGACTGACCAAAACAAGGTGGACTCAAAGCCTACTAACTATATCAAACAAAAGGCATTAGATGCCCGGCGCAAGATAGTCTCCGGATTTGCCAACCACGTCCGATGTAACCCCAAGGCTGATTTGTGTAATTGATTTCCTTCGGACTGGCGCGTTTTCCAGAGACGAAAAGTCGAACGGCACCAGAAACGCTATAAACTGTTGATTCAAAAGGAATAACCTGTTCATGAATCTCAGTTCCAAAGAGTCGGTATGGCATGGAACCTGCTTCACAGGAACTTGCAACATTTTGTGGGCGGCCAATCCGCGGAGGTCTGGTTACATTGGCAGAGAACCCCGTTTCGCACGCCAGCGGTGAACTCCTAGGAGAGATGAGTCTGGGTGGCTATCTTCAGGTAGCCCAAAGGCGCAAATGGTGGATTATTTTGTGCAGCATCGGGCTCCTAACTGCGATGACTATCGTCGCCCACCGGCTTCCCGACATTTACCACGCTGAGACAGTCATCCTGGTTGACTCGGCCCAAGTTCCCGACAAGTACGTAGCCACGATCAATACGGGCGACATTGCTGGACGTCTGACAACCTTGCAACAGCAGGTGCTTTCTCCTACCCGTCTGAAAAAACTCGTCGAGTCTGAAGGCCTCTATCCCGATCCAACCGGTAAGCTGTCGGAGGAAGAAATCATAAATTCGGTGCAAAAGTCCATCGTCGTGGAAACAGTGAATCCGGGACCCGGAAAAACGGGAGCGTTTCGCATAGCTTATAGCGGACGCAAGCGTGAAGAAGTGGCCCGCATGGCCAACCAGCTAGCGCAAATGTTCATTGAAGAAAATCTTAGGGTGCGAGTGGACCAGACCAAAGATACGGCAAAATTCCTCGAGGACCAGCTTCAGGAGACAAAAACTGAATTGGATGCGAAAGATGCACAGCTGCGTGCTATCAAGTCGCACAACATTCTTGAGATGCCGGAATCGAAGCCATATCACATGGAAGCGCTGGCGAACCTGCGGACACAAGTGCAGGCCATCCAGGACAAAATACAACAGGATCAACGCGAAAGGTCGATGTTGCAGTCCATGATGCTGTCCAACACACAATCACCCACGGTGGACGTGGACGGCGTTGCTGGCCCCGCTGCAGGTGGGTCTTATCAGGTCGAGATCCAGAAACTGGAGGTCAAGCTTTCGCAGCTTAAAGCGCGCTATGGACCTGGCCATCCGGATATTCGGAAGGCGCAGGCTGCAATCGATCAGTTAAGAGCGAAAGCGGCGACTGAAGAGGCAAATGGTCCCGCAATAGTGGAACAGACTGCAATCCAGACGCCAGCCCACAAGACGCGGAATCCCGTCCTGGAAGCCCAAATCGGAAAGCTGGAAGAGCATATTCAGGAGCAAAGCAAGCTTCTTAAGCCGCTGCAGGCGCGGATGGATTTTCATGAGTCGAAACTGGAGCAAATGCCAGTTTTCGAGCAGCAGATCGCTCGCTTGCAGGCAGATTACGACACCCTGAGAACGCAGTACACTGGATTGATGGACAAAGAAAAGGCCGCTGAGATTTCTCACGCTTTGGAAGTTCATCAAAAGGGCGAGAAGTTCGAGATTCTGGATAAGGCCGTAACGCCGGGAAAACCATCGTCACCGAATCGAAAACTGATTAGTTTGGCCGGCTTGCTGGGCGGGTTGATGGCGGGGATAGCGCTGGCGATTGTCGTTGAGCTGGGCGATGAGTCCGTACGATCCGAAGCCGAGGCCACGCGGATTCTAGGCAAGCCCGTGTTGAGTGGGATTCCGCAGATTATCTCCACTCGGGAGCGCCGCGTTGAGCAATTCCGTGTCGTTGGTATGCTGGCGGGGACCGTTGTGGGCTCAGCCGCACTGGGCTTCCTGCTTTCCATGCTTTCGGGAAGGATTCTCTAAGTGTACCTTTCCTTTTTTCAGCTCAAGGACGAACCGTTTCGCCTGACTCCGGACCCGCGATACCTGCATCTATCGGAGCCGCACCAGTTTGCGCTGACTTCGGTACTCGAAGGGATTTTCTATCGCAAGGGTCTGGTGATGATCACAGGTGCGATCGGGACTGGAAAGACGACTATCGTCCACACGGCCTTGCAGTTGTTTTCGGACAGAAAGATGCCAGTCAAGAGCGCGCTGTTATTTAATCCCATGCTGACGCGCGACGAGTTTCTGGAGATGATGCTCGAGGAATTCGAGGTGAAGTGCCCCAACCCGAGCAAACCGCGGCGATTGATGGCTCTCCAGCAAATGCTGGTGGACACGCAGCGCCGCGGAGGAACTGCAGTTCTTTTCATTGATGAAGCGCACTTGCTGAGTCCGGAGTTGCTGGAGGAAATTCGTCTGCTTGGCAACGCCGACATGCACCACGAAAAATTGCTGCAAATTGTCCTAAGCGGCCAGCCGGAATTGCTGGCTATGATGAACAGGCCAGCTCTTAGCGCGCTGAAGCAGCGGATTGCGGCGCGCGCTCATCTCCGACCGCTCAGTCGGATTGAAACACAAGTTTATGTTGCTGAGCGGCTTCATGCCGCAGGACTGGTGGGGAATTCACCTTTTTCAACGAGCGCTCTCGAAGCCGTTCATCGCCATTCGGGCGGAGTACCTCGCTTGATCAACCTCATATGCGAAGGATGTCTCACCTTCGGATTCCGGACGCAATCCTCGGCCATCCGAGAGGATACCGTGGATGAAGTGTCCGTCTCTTTAGGGATTGTCCAGCTTGCGCCTGTTCCAGAACGCAAAACCGTTTCCGCGGAAGCTGCGCCGAACGTCGCGGTACCGCAGAAGTCTGCGGTGGATATGCTCATCGAATCTATGAAGCAAAATCGCGCAGTTGCGCGGGGAGCCAACCGGAATGAGCAAGTTTTTTAATGAGACCCTGAAAGCGCGCAGTGTCACGCTTCGGGACGAGAAATCGAAGGAGGCTGGGTTCCAGGAGTTGGTGGAAACTGCCTTTGCCCCAGTCGTTCCCTCCGCTGACTTGGAGAACGCTCGGCTTGAAGAATTCAGAAAAATCCGTATCCCGCTGACCAATCTGCTGCAGGCACAGTTCAAGGGGAGCGATTCACTTGAGTCGGTCTTGGAGTCCTATCGGGCTCTTCGTACTCGTCTGCTGCGCATGAGCTCCGATCAAGACCTCAGGTCGATCATCGTCACGAGTACGTCGCAAGGCGAAGGCAAGACGTTTACTTCCCTAAATTTAGCCTCGTGCTGCGCACAGCTACAAGATATGCGAGTGCTCCTGATTGACGGAGACATTCGCAGCAGGGGTCTGAGCCGGAATTTGGGACTCCCTCCCGGCACCGGGCTCTCGGAGGTGTTGGCGGGACCATGTGATCCCGAGAATGCGATTCTTGCGACGGATATTCCGAATCTTTATGTGATGAGCGCCGGCTCGCCTTCGATGCCGTCGGCGGAGCTCTTCGCTGGTCAACGGTGGCAGGATCTGATTGCCTGGAGCAAGGAATCCTTCAGACTGGTTCTGATTGATTCACCGCCTGTTCTGAATTTGGCTGATGTCGAACTAATGGCTGCTGTTTGCGACGGAGTATTGATGGTAGTCCGTGCGCACCAAACGAAGCGGGACATGTTGCAGAAGTCCGCGAGCCAAATCGATTCGAAAAAGCTTTTGGGTGTGGTCTATAACGCGACTGAGAATGGCTCATACAGGTACTACTATCAAGCACTCACAGCAACTGCAAAGTAGGGCCGACTTTTATTTGAACCATGCGTAGCGAAGGGTTTGAGATCTAGTCCCAGAAAAGATGCGGTAAGACTGACATGTTTCCGAATCTAAAGATGCAAATTTTTCGCCGGGGAAGCCATCAGAACAAGCTCGCGAGAACTCTTGGGATCGATGAAACCGTTCTGAGCAAGATTATCCACGGTTACCGGGACCCCACGGCGGCCCAGCGCAAGCTGCTCGCCAGTTACCTCGATGCCGAAGAGGCCTGGCTTTTCGAGCGTTTTGAGGCCGTCCCCCCTCGTACGAATTCTAGCCAGGCACAACTCGCCGCAGGCGAAGAGACGGCTGACGATGCCAAGGTCTAACTGTTATCGGGCCCAGCGGTTCTCCTCACGGAATCCAAGGACGTCGGCGCTCCGTTCCTGATCCACCTTATCTGTAAGGCCGCGCAATGATGCAGACTGAGCTACAACACGAAGCGCCGCTAGGGGCATCTGGCGCTCTTCAGGCTTCGCCCTCGGACAACGCCTCGTGCCTGCGCGTGATGCATGTGGTGAATCATCTGGGGCGCGGCGGCACGGAATTCGGCGTCCTGAAATTGATGAAAGGTCTGAGCAGTGAATGTTTCGAACATAGCCTGTGCGCGACACGTCTATTCGATCCCGATTTCGTCAACACGTACGGGCTCGGGAAAATCCTCCACGTGGCGGGTAGCTCTCGGGAGGGTCTGCAATTCCCCTTGTTTCGTTTGGAAAGGATTTTTCGGAAATACCGGCCACACATCGTTCATACGCGAAACTGGGGAGGGCTCGAAGCCGTACCTGCGGCGCGTCTTGCAGGTGTTCCCGTTATCATTCACAGCGAGCATGGCTACGAAGTGGACACTCTGACAGGACTCCCACGTCGACAGAGAATCTTCCGCCGGATGGTCTACGCGATGGCTGACAGAGTTTTCACGGTGACGCAGGACCTTTCCGAGTACCACGCCACGCAGGCATGGATACGGCCTGGCCGAATCGGCGTAATCTATAACGGTGTGGACACAAAACGCTTCTCTCCCTGTGAGTTGACGCGGGACCGGATACGGCGAGACCTCGGTCTCCCAGCAGACCGGGTTGTAGCTGGAAGCGTAGGGCGGATGGTACCGATCAAAGACTACGGCCGACTGCTGGAGGCTGCAGCGCGGCTCGTCGAGAAAGGCATCAACCTGCACGTCCTACTTGTTGGCGAGGGCCCCGAGCTCGAAGCCCTTAAACGTCAAGCGCGCGAATCCGTATCCCTTCAAGGCCGCGTGAGCTTTATCGGTGCGTCAGATCGGGTGCCGGAGCTTCTGAACGCCATGGACATTTTCATTCTGCCCTCGCTAGGTGAAGGAATGTCGAACACTCTGCTTGAAGCAATGGCATGCGGCTTGCCGTCGGTTGTGAGCCTTGTTGGCGGCAATCCAGAAGTGGTTCAGGACGGCCAATCCGGCTGGCTTTTTGTTCCTGGCGACGTGCAGGCATTGGCGGCACGGATCGAACGACTTGCGTTGAGCGCGGAAACCCGACACGGAGCAGGTCAGGCCGCGCGAGAAAGGGCAGTCACCCTTTTCAGTTTAGATGGGATGATACAAAGGTACAGCAGGCTTTATCTCGAGGCTGCCGCGGAGCGCGGCTTGATGGCAATGAAGGAATGGCCACAATAAAAAAAGTAGCAAAAGATGGCCTAATGAAAGAAAACGAACTCAATCTGGCGACCCAGATCAAGCGTAACTTGGCAGCGCGGTTTCTTGCTCTCCCGCGACTCCTCGACACACCTCGTAGCGAGGGAGAGGAACTATGCCCGGCACCGAGCGGGCACCCCTCAATCGCTGCTGGGTCAACGCAAAAGAAAAACCGGACGGACTAAGATAGTTCTATGTGCGGTATCTGTGGCATCTTCGAATACGAGCGACGGGTAGACATCCCCGGTGAGCTCGTGCACCGGATGAATCAGACTATGATTCACCGCGGGCCCGACGACGGCGGCGTCTTCGTAGGTCCTGGCATCGGTTTGGGCCATCGCCGGCTGAGCATCATTGACCTTGCCGGCGGGCACCAGCCCATGTCCAACGAAGATGCCACTGTCTGGGTGCTGCTAAACGGGGAGATTTACAACTATCCGGAACTTCGCGCGGAACTCCTTCAGCGTGGCCACAAGTTTACGACAAAGTCCGACACGGAAGCAATTGTTCACCTTTACGAAGACTACGCCGAAGGATGCTTTGCGAAGCTGCGGGGAATGTTTTCAATTGCCCTTTGGGATTCGCGAAAACGCAAGCTCGTCCTCGCGCGGGACCGTGTGGGCAAGAAGCCACTGTTTTATGCTGCGGACGGCAAACGAATCCTTTTCGGCTCCGAACTAAAGGCACTTCTTGCGGATGATTCTCTGTCAAAGGAGCTAGATTATCAGGCGCTCTCGGACTACTTCTCCTTCGGCTACATCCCCGCGCCGAAGACAATATATCGCGCGGTCCGGAAGGTCATGCCCGGGCATTATCTCGTGGCCTCAGCCAGCGGCGTCCACGAATCGTGCTACTGGGATCTTTCTTTTGCCAAAGTGGAACAGCGCAGTGAGGCCGAGTGGTGCGAGCGATTGCAGCACGAATTGTGCGAGGCCACGCGCATCCGGTTGATGAGCGATGTACCGCTTGGAGCATTCTTAAGCGGCGGCATCGATTCATCCGCTGTCGTTGCCATGATGAGCCACCTGATGAAGCGCGCCGTTACCACTTGCTCGATCGGATTCGAGGAAGAAAAGTACAACGAAACCGAATACGCACGGCAGGTGTCGAAGCTGTTCTCGACAGACCATCATGAGCAATCCGTCCAGCCGAACGCGCTTGAGATCGTGGACAAGCTCGCCTGGCACTACGACGAGCCGTTCGCGGACTCTTCCGCAATTCCAACTTATTACGTCTCGAAGATTGCACGCGGGCAGGTGACCGTAGCGCTGGGTGGCGACGGTGGAGACGAAAGCTTCGCCGGATATCGCCGCTACAAGCTCGACTACTATGAAAACCGGCTTCGGAGCCATGTCCCGGCGGCGCTGCGCCGCTCTATTTTCGGGCCTCTTGGCCGGTTGTATCCAGCACTTGCTTGGGCGCCGCGCATCTTTCGGGCCAAAGCGACTTTTCAGAGCCTGTCGCGTTCGCCACTCGAAGGTTATTTCAATTCCATTTCTTACTTCCGGCCGCATGATAAGAAGCAGCTATTTACCTCTGAATTTCAAAATCGTTTGGGCGGTTATGACTCGATTGACGTTTTTCACCGCTACTACGACCGTGCGGATACCGATGATTTGCTGTCCAAAATTCAATATGTCGATATCAAGACATATCTCACCGACGACATTCTGACGAAAGTGGACCGCGCCAGTATGGCTGTATCGCTCGAGGTTCGCGCGCCAATGCTGGACCACAAGTTCATGGAGACCGTCGCATCCATCCCAAGCGGTCTTAAGTTGCATAACGGCACGGGCAAGTACATTTTGAAGAAGGCACTCGAGCCGACACTTCCTACCGACATTCTTTACCGTGCAAAGCAGGGCTTTGCGATCCCGCTCGATGTTTGGTTCCGGCGGGAACTGAAGGACATCGCGCACAAGGCAATCCTCGAAACGGAAGACGGCATTCTCGATCAGGGATTTCTGAAGAGGGTCTGGGATCAGCATCAGAGAGGCTACTACGACCGATCGGCATTGCTTTGGGCCACGCTGATGTTTCGCAAGTGGCAACAGATCTTTCGCGCTTGAGCGCAGGGAGTAGCATGAGTGGAATTTGCGGAATCTGTGAACCTGGTCGCGACCTCGGCGCCAATGCACTGGCGCCTATGCTCGACGCGATGACCTTCTCCGGCGAGTCGGAGCGCCTAACGAACGGTTGCCGCTCCATCGTTTTGGGTGTCGCGCGTCGTTGGAGGTTCCAACAGGCGGCCATTGTGGATGGCATTTCCGTCGCTGTCGATGCGGACTTAGTGGATTTCGACGCCCCGTCGGCCGCTCTCTCCATCTCGCGACAGGAAGCGGCCTCCACGCCTGTAGCGGTGTTGATTGCGCGGCTCTACCTCAAGCGTGGCGCGGACTTCTTGGAACTGCTCCATGGCGGATTCTCGCTGGCGTTGTGGGATGAAAGAGCGCAGCGATTGATTCTTGCGATCGACAGGATCGGCGTGAAGAGTCTCTATTGGTGCCGCGAAGAAAGAGGTTTGCTGTTTGCCTCGCGCGCCGGCTCGGTTCGCGCCGCGCGTAAGGGACCGGTCGAGCCAAATCCCAAGGCTATTCTTCAGTTCCTCTTGTTTTCGGCGGTGCCCGCGCCGCTAACGAGCGACTGTGGAATGGAGAAGCTTCGCCCTGGAACGTCGATCACGTTCGAAGCTGGTAGAGTCGTTGAGCGGCAGTACTGGGACCTCGAGTATCCCGAAAGCGAAAACCAGAGCGTGGCAAGCTGGTCGCGGGAGCTGCGCGAAGGGATGCGCTCCGCGGTTCACCTTCATCTTACGGGCTGCGAGCAGGCCTCGACAGGTAGTTACTTGAGCGGTGGCACGGACAGCAGTTCCGTCGTAGCCTTCTGCAGCGAGAAACATCACCCGGCGCAAACTTTTTCCATTGCGTTTGAAGAGGCGAGCTTCAGTGAAGTCGAATTCGCGCGCACGACCGCGAAGAATTTTGGTGCAAAGCATCACGAAAAATTCCTCACACCTCGGGATGCATCCGAGGCGCTTTACAAGCTTATTGCCTACTATGACGAGCCTTTCGCCAATTCTTCGGCAATCGGTTCCTATTATTGCGCTTTAATGGCGCGTGAAAACGGTGTTCACACCTTGCTCGCAGGCGACGGCGGCGACGAGCTTTTCGCAGGCAACGAGCGCTATGCGAGCGACAAACGCTTTGCACTCTATCACGAGCTTCCCCATTGGCTCCGTCACGGTCTTATCGAACCGCTTGTTGCACTGCTGCCGTTAGACAATTCCAAGCTGGGCTTGCCGCGCAAGTACGTTCGCCGCGCGAACATACCAAATCCTCGCCGAATCCTGTCTTACGGTTTCTTCCTGAACCTTGCCCCGGAGGAGGTTTTTGAAGACGGATTCCTGGGCCAGGTCGGCACGGAAAACTGGCTGGCGATTCCCGAGTCGCACTTCCGGAAACCGCAAACCACAAGTGAGCTGAACCGAATTCTGTATCTCGATGCAAAAATGACGCTGGCAGACAACGATTTGCGCAAAGTTTCCGGAACGGCCGAATTAGCAGGCGTCAATGTGCGCTACCCTCTGCTCGATGATCGTCTGGTGGCACTTTCTGGTCGGATCCCTTCTGCGCTGAAATTGAAGGGATTTGAAAAGCGATACATCTTCAAACAGGCCATGAAGGGAATTCTGCCCGAAAAGGTACTCTACAAGAAGAAGCACGGCTTCGGCGTGCCCTTGGCGCAATGGCTGTTGCAGAATCCGCAGATGAGCGAGCTCATGCGGGACCTGATGCACGATCCGCAGACGCGCCAGCGCGGTTACTTCCGCGCCGGTTTCTTTGAGCGGCTGATGATCATGCACAGGAAACAGCCGAATTTCTATGGCGAGATCGTCTGGTACCTGCTGGCGCTAGAACTCTGGCATCGCAAACATCTTGTTCAGAGCAGGACGACTGTCCATGTCATCTGAGATGACAATTGATAAAGTTGCTCCGACCGATAACATGGTTGGCAACAACACGTCCCCAACGGCCGGAATAAAGAAGATGTGCCGGCGCATTATAGCAGGCGGCTTGTATCACTCCGGGATGTTACGGGCCGTTCGCCGGCTCGCTTTAACACACGAGGCGCGGACGATGGCTGGAGTCCGCCTGCCTCGTCTGGAGCGAACCGCGGCTTCCAAGTTTGGCATCCTCTGTTACCACCGAGTCGGCACTGAAGGGGTGCCACTGTTTTCGCGTCTTGATCCTCGGACTTTTGAAGCACAGATGGGTTATATCAGGAAACATTACCGGGTCGTGTCACTCGCTCAACTATGCCATGAATTGCAACAAGCACATCCAGTACCGCCAACTGTGGCGATTACCTTCGACGACGGCTACCGAGATCTTTACTCCCGCGCCTTTCCCGTGCTTCAGAGATACGAGATTCCTGCGACCGTTTATCTGATCGGCCGCTGCATGGAGACAGGGGAAGCGCCTTGGTATGACCGCATTTTTGTTGCATTGGACAGCGCTCCTGGTCATACGTTAGACCTCGAATTGTCGGAACCACGCCGATTTGGGCTTTCCTCCACTGCAGCTCGCGCCGGCGCCGCCTGGGAAATCGTATGCTATTTACGCTCCATCCCCGATGTAAAGCGACGCGAATGGTGCGCGGCGTTCGACCACCAGATGCATCTTCCCGAGAATAGGCTGGCAGACCGGATGCTGGATTGGGAACAGGTGCACGCGATGCAGCGCGGTGGCGTGTTCTTCGGGGCGCACACGATGAGCCACCCCGCCGTCAGCCAGCTCCAGCCCTCAGCTTTCGAAGAGGAACTCAGCCTCCCCAAGCGATTTCTGGAAAGCAATCTCGATGCGTCGGTCGAAGATTTTGCTTACCCATTCGGCAAGCCAGAGGACTGTGGCAGCGAAGCAGGAAAGTTCCTCTCGCGCTGTGGGTACCGCTCGGCAGCGACGACTTCCGAGGGGATCAATTCCACTGGCGTGGATGCATTTCAACTTCACCGGATGCAGATCGGCGATGATCCATCCCTTTCTCAGTTCGCGTTCCATATTGCAAGAATGTTTCTGGAACCATCTACCGGCGAGCAAACGCATGCAGCCGCATCTGAGCCTGGAAAAACTGCGACGCTCCAGGCCAATAGGAGTGTCTGACAGAGGTCTGCTATGCGCGATTTTCTCGTTTTGGCAATCATCCTCGGGTCCGTTCCGATTTGTTTGGTGAGTCCCTATTTTGGAATCTTGATGTGGTTCTGGGTTACTTACTTCAATCCCCATCGCTTTACGTGGGGAATTGCCTACAATTTTCCAGTTGCGATGGCGATAGCTGTGCCGACCCTGATAGGCGCGATCTTCACCAAGAAAAACATGCGGGCGCTGTTGACGGTCGAGAGTTCATTGGTTGTGGCGCTATGGGCGTGGTTTGCCGTTACCTATATTCACGCCCAAGGGATTCCTTTGTTTGCCAGAAACATGGCAGACGCGAAGTACGAAATCAACCATATCAGTAAAATTCTATTAATGACCTTTGTTATGATAGTGGTTATAAATTCCAAAGTACGCCTCCGCAATGTTCTTCTCGTAACCGCTGCCAGTCTCGGGATGCTCGCTCTAAAGAGCGCGGTTTTCGGACTTCGCACAGGAGGTGAAGCACACGTTTACGGTCCACCAGACTCGTTCTTGTCGGAAAACAACGCCTACGGATTGGCGCTCAATATGTGCCTGCCACTCCTCTTTTTCCTGGTACGCGACGAGCCTCGCAAATGGGTCAGAGTGATATTCCGGATTCTTTTCGTCATGAGCATTATTTCAGTTCTCTTGACCTACTCCCGCGGTGGATTCGTGGGCTTGGCAGTTGTCATAACGATGATTCTTTTCCGCAGCCAACGTAAAGCTGTCGGGGCATTTTGTCTCGCTATTACCGCTTTTATCGTTTTGACTTTTGCTCCGCCCGCCTGGATGGACCGCATGGGCGGCTTCCTTAGCGGCAACCTAGACGGTTCGGCCAGTATGCGTTTCACTTCATGGACCGTGGCTTGGCGGATCTCCCAGGACTACCCGATGGGAGGCTCGTTCCACGCTGTACCGAATGTGGATGTTTATAAGCGCTATCAGCCACGACCCCTGCCAAACGACGCTCCTTCGTCCGGTCCTCACAGCATCTACTTTCAGCTTCTGGGTGACCAGGGTTTTGTTGGCCTAGGGCTATTCCTCGCGCTAATGGGATCTTGCTTATGGACCCTCTTTCGCATCCGGCTTGCCGCGCGGAGAATGCCCTCCGCAGAATGGCTGATTACGTACAGCCAGATGATTGAAGCTGCCATCTTAGCGTTTATGGTCAGTGGAGCGTTTCTAGGCGTCGTCTACCTCGACGTGATTTACGAGATGGTTGGTCTCACTATCATTCTCAAGACGCTTTACCGCAGCGAACGCCATGAAGCCGTTTTACGCCAAGCTAAGGAACAGAAGGAGTTGTCACCACTTGTACTTGAAGAGGTGACCGCTCCGGCGTGAACATCATTGAGGCGCCAATGATTGGAGAGGGAGACAAACGGATGTTAGGGAAAATACGTAAGCTGCGGGTTAGACAGGGAATAATCCCTCTATTCGTTTTTCCGTTCCTGCTGCTTTTTCCGCTATCGACGTGGGCACAGACCTGGAAATGGACCATCGAGGATGTGGATACCGATGCTGAGCAGACTTCTATCGTCGCCGATCATGAAGGGAATTTGCATCTCGCTTACGCCGTCGCGGCGGGATTTGGAGAACTTCGGTATGCGTTTCGATCAGCGGCAAATTCCCGTTGGTACAAAATGACCTTGGACCACAATCTCGGAGTTTTATCTACCGGTATCGCCCTCGATTCGAAGGGCAATCCCAGCATCTGCTATACGCCGCGCAACATGAAATACGCCCACTGGGACGGCCAGAAGTGGTCCCTGCAGGAAGTGGATCCCGGCTCGGGTCTGATCGCCTACTACTGTTCCATAGAATTCACCCGCGATGATCGCCCGCAATTGAGCTGGTACCTGGAATCGGTTTTCGTGCTGCGCCATGCCATTCTGGAAGATGGAGCCTGGAAGGCCCGTTCCGTCGAAGCTGGCACTGAATCCGGAAAGTGGAATTCTATGGCCCTTGACCGCAATGATCTTCCACATCTTGCCTACAACTCGTTTAAAGGCGGCGAACTGAAGTATGCCTACTTCGACGGCAAAGACTGGATTCGAAAGGTCCTGGATTCCCCCTTGGACCACCCGAATGAAGGTTTGCGAGGTCTCGGCGTTTCGCTCGTCTTAGACGCCAAGGGGAATCCGCGAATTAGCTATTACGACCTACATTCCCTTAAGTATATTCGCTTTGACGGCACCAAATGGGTGACTCAGGTTATTGAGCAGCTTCCGCCTTTTACAGAATGGGGTTGGAAGAACTTCAGGTCCACGCAGTTGCTCGATCAAAATGGAAACCCGCACATTTGTTATGAAAGCCACCTGGGATTGAAACATGCCTGGTTGGACGGTACGAGATGGCGCACGCAGTTGATCAAGGGTCCGGCGGGAAATCAGGTTTTTGAAAGTTGGATGGCCGTCGACCATTACGACAATTTCTACATCAGCTTTAAGGACCCATCTGACGGTTCACTCAAGGTTGCTATTGGCAAGCCCGCGACGACGCAGCAGACGGTTAGCTCCGAAAGGAAAGACGACTCCAAGGATTAGCGCTTGTGGCTAGCTGCCTGCTTTTCACCAGCACTGCATTCTGGCAAGGCGAATGAGCTTACTGTGAAACAGACGACCCTTGAGATTCTGTTCTGGCTCGCTGCCTGTGTCATAGCCTACGTGTACGCGGGTTATCCGGCACTGCTGTATTTTTTCTCGCGTAAGGGAAATCGTTCGGTTCCCCTGGACGGGGGGGGCACTCCGGATGTCACGCTTCTGATCTCTGCCTACAACGAAAAAACTGTCATCGCGGAGAAACTTCAGAATGTACTCGCGCTGGACTATCCACGTGACCGCCTGGAGATTATCGTGATTTCGGATTGCTCCGACGATGGCACGGATGAAATCGTCGCAGGATTTCCTGAGGAGCATGTTCGCCTGGTACGCCAGCAGCGGCGCCTCGGGAAAAGCGAGGGACTTAATCTTGGTGTTGCGCAAGCCAGAGGTGAGATTCTCGCATTCTCCGACGCAAATTCTATGTACCAACCGGATGCGATCCGGAATCTGGCACGGCACTTTGCAGATCCGCGTATTGGCTATGTCGTGGGGAATTGCGCCTACATGAAAACTCCCGGCCAACCTGTTTCCGCGGAATCCGAGGGCCTCTACTGGAAGCTCGAGACTTGGCTCAAGGAGAGGGAGTCCGATTTCGGGTCGGTCGTTGGTGGCGACGGTGCTATTTATGCGATTCGCCGCGAACTCTTCTCCCCCTTGCGCGCGACGGACATCAATGACTTCTTGAATCCCCTGCAGATCATCGTTCGCGGCTTTCGCGGCTTGTATGACGGCACCGCCATTTGCTATGAACAGGCTGGCGACAGCTTTGAAAAGGAATTCCATCGCAAGGTGCGGATCATCAGCCGGAGCCTGAATGCCGTGCGACGTGCCTGGCCGGTGCTTCTGCCCTGGACTCAGCCGCGCCACTGGCTTGCACTGATGTCGCACAAAGTTCTGCGCTGGTTTATTCCGGTTTTTCTGCTGCTTACCTTGCTGGCAAGCCTCTTGCTCCGGGGGCTTCCTCTCTACCGTTTGATGTTCATTGTGCAGATCGCTTTTTACGCTCTGGCCGCGGCGGGATGGGCCATTGAGTCGCGGCGGTCTGCCCCGAGGATTCTTTATTTGCCCTACTATTTTTGTCTCGTGAATCTGGCTTCTCTTCTTGGGATCAGCAAGTTTCTCCGGGGTTCGCTCTCTCCCACCTGGCAGACGATCCGGCACGAAGCCTCATCACCGCAGGACTCCGGCGCACCTTTGGCTAAAAGAGGATCCTGATACGTGTCCTATCGCGTCCTTCATGTCCTTGATCATTCCTGGCCCGTGCTGGATGGATACAGCCAGCGAAGTCGCAGCATAATCTCCGCACAAGCACAAATTGGGATGAAGCCGTCTGTGCTAACCGGCCCCCTGCATGAGACGGACGACCCGGCTTCGTCTGAGGTCTGCTTAGACGGGATCCATTACTGGCGGACGCCATGCGCCAAATGGATTGCTGCGCGTGCGATTCGGGGCCGTTGGCCTTTCCTGCGTGAGTTGGCCGTTGTGCATCTCCTGCGGGAACGCATTGGGGCACTCCTGCAAAACGAATCCTTTGACGTTATCCATGCCCATTCTCCCGCTCTTTGCGGGCTCGCTGCGCTTTACGCGGCTCGCGCGCGTCGTATTCCTTTCGTATACGAAATCCGCTGTTTTTGGGAGGACTCACATTTCGACCGGGAAAAGTCCCTCAACTCTTTCGCCCGGTACCATCTGGGCCGCACTCTAGAGACCCATGTTGTTCGCCGTGCTGACGCGACTGTCGGCATCGCGCGCTCCTTGCTCCGGGAGCTGGAAGGCCGGCGTATTCCACCATCCAAACTGTTCCATGTTCCAAATGGCGTGGACAACGTGCGATTTGTACCCCGGCCACGCGACAATGCTCTTGCCTCCGAGCTGGGCGTGAACGGACTTCCGACACTGGGCTTCCTGGGAACCTTGTTTCGGTGGGAAGGCGTCGCCTGGCTCGTTCGCGCCGCTTCGGAACTTCATCGCAGAGACGTTCCATTCAAGCTGCTCATTGTCGGGGACGGTGCGGAATCTCCCGACGTCAGACGTAGTATTCGAGAGAACAACGCCGAAAGTTTTGTATCTTTCGTTGGTCGTGTCCCGCACGACCAAGTAGAACGGTACTATTCGGTGATGGATGTGCTGGTCTATCCTCGGCTGAGCATTCGGCTCACAGAGCTAGTTACGCCGCTCAAGCCGCTCGAGGCCATGGCGCTGGGAAAACCCATCCTTGGAAGCAGCGTCGGAGGAATCCGTGAGTTGATTGAGCCGGAGGTCGATGGTGTATTGTTCGAACCGGGCGACATCGAACAGTTCTGCTTGCAAGCCTCGCGGCTCTTGCAACAACCCGAACTGCGGAGCACGATCGGCGAGCAAGCCCGGCAGAAAACCGCTACAGCGAAAGACTGGAAGTTTGTGACTCGTCGTTACGAAGCTGTCTACGAGGCGGCCATCCGGAATGCCGGCATACGTTCCTGACGCGGATCTGATCTTTGTTCTGGCTGGTCTGGAAGCACGCAAGGTTTATGGTCTCCAGCTCTTGCGTCAGGAAAGAGCGCGGGGGATTCTGCTCTCCGTCGGGCGCTACGAAATATGGCGCCTTTCGAACCTGGATCTTCCCGTACCCATCGATCTCCTGGAGATTGCCGCACCGATCCCGCCGCCCCTGAGACACTATTTTGTCTTTTTCAGAGGCGCAACGGTGCACACCGAGCAAATTACGCTCGGACGATTTGGAACTTGGTCGGAGATCCATAATTTGGCGAGTTGGCTTCGAAAACATTCTGAGGCTCGGTCGGTGCTCATCATCAGCAGCGGGTCGCATTTGCCGCGGATCCGGCTGTGTAGTCGCGCTCTGTTGCCACCTGAATGGAACGTCCAATTCCTTCCGTCACCCGATCCGGAGCCGCAAACCTCGCGTAAGTTCTGGTCTCGGCAATTGGAGTCCGGAAAGGCTAAACTGATTGAATATCTAAAACTCCTGCTCTACCAGGTTGTAGTCAGGTTGCCGCAGCGGGATGTCCGGGCGTGGAAATGAGTGATCTACCGACAGCTTCAGGACTCGTTCTCTTTGGCAACCCGGGGCCTCCGTTGGCCCCTCCCGGCTCGGTTATCTGGCCTTGCCAACGCGATTTCGAGCTGCGGTATCTGGTCGAGATTTATTCCTCGGAACGCAGCGGAATCTCTCACGATGCTCGTCGGTGCCTGGTGTGTTTGAATGAAAACATATTCCGGAACGAGATCTGTTCTTGCAGATGCCGGCCCGAAAATTGCCTTCAGATTTACGGTGAGGAGGAGATTTGACTTCGCACTCCCAACGAGTTCTGCTTACTGGCGGCGCGGGTTTTATCGGCTCACACCTTGCTGAAGCCCTGCTCTGCAAGGGTTTTCAGTTGACGATCGTGGACAACCTAGACGATTTCTATTCGCCGGTTTGGAAGAAAGCAAATCTCGAAGATATCCGGCGTCTCGGTCAATTCGAGTTCTCCTCGCTCGATATTTGCGACTATGTGAAACTGCGCGAGCTGATGATGCGCACGCGCCCCGAGGTTGTCGTCCACTTGGCGGCGCGAGCCGGCGTCCGCCCGTCCATCGAACAGCCTCGCCTCTATGACCAAGTCAATGTGACAGGCACGGTCAACCTCCTCGAAGTCTGTCGGGAAATAGGCGTCAAGAAATTCATCTTCGGCTCGTCGAGTTCCGTCTACGGTGCGACCAGCAAGACTCCCTTTACGGAAGATCACGTCGAGGGGCGCCCCATATCTCCTTATGCCGCGACCAAACTCGCCGACGAACTCTTTTGCTATACCTATGCGCACTTGTTTGGACTTTCCATCGTCTGCCTGCGTTTTTTCACTGTCTACGGACCTCGCCAGCGGCCAGACTTGGCCATCCACAAATTTACCGCAATGATTGAAGCAGCACAGCCCATCCCGGTTTTCGGGGACGGCTCGACGGGGCGTGACTACACGAATGTGCGCGATATTGTCGCGGGCATTTCGGCTGCCATGGCTTATGACCCGGGACCCTCCGAGGGTGTTCGCTTTGAGGTCTTCAATCTTGGCAATTCCCATCCGCTGAAATTGAGCGAACTCCTGGATCTCCTCGAGCGGGTCACCGGCCGAAAAGCCATTCGACAGCAGAGACCCCTGCAGGCCGGAGACGTTCCGATCACGTGGGCGGACATTTCCAAGGCTGGACGACTGCTCAACTATCATCCCAAGGTGAGTTTCGAGGATGGCCTAAGGGAATTCGTCGCTTGGTACCGTGCGGCTGATCCCAGTCGAAGGGCCTAGTCTCGAACTTGCCGAGCGCGGCTTGCAAAACTCGCGACTCTAGGACTGGACATATCGAAATACTCTAGCGTTCCTGATTGCGCGATTGGCGGCTGGAGCTGATTTTTCGCGATACGAAAGACACAGCAGGATCTTGAATCGGAAATGCGGAGGCTCTCAGGTGCGAGTCTTGACGTTTAGCAGCCTTTTTCCTAACCGGACCACGCCCAACCTCGGCATTTTCATTTTTCAACGGATCGCTCATCTGGCGCTACGCCCAGGAAATCACGTCGAGGTTATCGCCCCCGTACCCTATTTTCCCCGCTGGTTTCGCTGGACGCGTTGGAGGTCTGCGGGTCAAGTGCCGAGCCAGGAGACAATCCGAGGTCTGACCGTTTATCACCCGCGCTATCCATTGGTACCCAAGATCTCGATGCCTCTGCACGGACTCCTAATCCTCTTGGGCACTTGGCGACTGACCAGGCGGCTAACGAGGGAAATGCAGTTCGATTGCATAGATGCGCACTTTATTTACCCCGATTGTCTTACTGCCGTTTTCTTGGGGAAGCTTTTAGGCTTGCCGGTGATAGTCTCCGCTCGCGGAACCGACATCAATCTATACCCTTCGTTCAAGCTGATCCGGCCCATGATCCGTTGGACTTTGCGACACGCCGCCGGCGCCATTGCTGTCTCCACTTCCCTCCGGGATGTCATGGTGGAGCTTGGCCTTTCCGAAGACTCCGTCCGCGTCATTGGTAACGGAATCGATCCTGAACGCTTCAATCCAGTTGATCCAATAGAAGCGAGGAGGCATCTGGAGCTTCCTGAGACTGGGCAAGTTCTTGTGAGTGTGGGAGGCTTGATTCCGCGGAAAGGGTTCCATTTCTTGATCCCCGCGGTCGCGCAGATCGCCTCCCGCTTTCCCGGATTGCGTGTCTACATTTTAGGGGAGGGGGAATATCGTTCCAGGCTTCAGTCCTTGATCCGCGGGTTCAATCTACAAGAACAAGTATTTCTCGTGGGAAACGTACCAAACGAGGAACTTCGGTATTGGTTTAGCGCCGCAAATGTCAGCTGCCTTCTAAGCTCGCGAGAAGGCTGGCCAAACGTCTTGCAGGAGTCGCTTGCTTGTGGAACGCCCGTAGTGGCAACTCGCGTATGGGGAGCCCCCGAGGTAATCGTCTCGCCGGACTTAGGCTTGCTGGTGGAGCAGAATTCGGCGGCCATCGCGGTAGCACTCGAGTCCGCGCTGAACAAGACATGGAATCGCGAGGCGATTGCAAGACACGCGGGCGAACGCACTTGGGCGGTAGTCGCAAAAGAAGTAGAGGACTATCTTAATTTGTGCGTCTCGCGCTGGAAAAGAACTTCCCAACCTTTTGATAGAAAGGCTGATTCTTGAGGCGGGAGCGAGCGTGTTTCCACTAATCGCGAAGTCTCCGCTCCAACAGGTACCACCAGAGAATATATGGGGGACATCCATATAACTATTGTAAAATGAATGGCTTGCGTGACAATCCAGCAACCCTATTGATTGTCCATGGTAGTAAGCGTGCTCTCCACTTACCGGGGCCTAAGCGATAATTGATTCGGACCTTCGATGCATCGAAAGATTCCCAGGACCTCCAACTCAGTGTAAAATTGTAAATTAGTATGCAAAATGCTCTTACCATCGATCTAGAAGACTATTACCATGTGAGCGCCTTCCACGATTCCATGGACTCAGGCCAATGGAATCTGCAAAAGAGCAGGGTCGAGCGAAACACGGATTTGCTGCTCGATCTGCTCGACGAAGCGGGCCATAAAGCCACTTTCTTCACGCTCGGTTGGGTGGCAGAGCAGCATCCGCAGGTCGTTCGCCGTGTTGCCGAGCGTGGTCATGAAGTTGCCTGCCATAGTCTCCGACACCGCCTCGTTTATGAGATGTCCCTGGATGAATTCCGTGAGGACACTCGCCGCGCAAAAGAACTTCTCGAAGACGTCGGGGGCAGCCCAGTTCGCGGATATCGTGCGCCCAGTTTTTCCGTCATTCAGGAATCCCTCTGGGCCTT
>Ga0137404_10000081_pt1 | contig 53178 bp, 38 predicted proteins | sample CZOMad2_1_16fung_FD_108285 | JGI IMG/M metagenome (GOLD analysis project Ga0137404, IMG submission 108285) | Vadose zone soil fungal communities from Angelo Coast Range Reserve, California, USA - CZOMad2_1_16fungal (Illumina Assembly) | ecosystem: Environmental > Terrestrial > Soil > Vadose... | reverse complement strand
TCTGTCGTGGTGGATGTTTAAGCAGCCGCGAAAGGCGGCCCTTTAGTCCACGAGCAGTTTGGCAACAACGTCGCGTACACGCTGACCTCTGGCGAAGGCGACATCGATGCGGCGATGAAATCCGCGGACACGATCGTTAGCCAACGAATGGTCCACCAGCGCCTGGCTCCGATCGCTATGGAGCCGCGCGGCGTGCTCGCCCGCTACTTCCCCGGCGAAGAAGAATTGACAGTTTGGTCTTCGACGCAAATCCCGCATCTGTTGCGTACGCAACTCGCCATAATGATCGGCATCCCGGAAAACAAGTTGCGAGTGATCACGCCGGAAGTCGGCGGCGGATTTGGCTCGAAACTAAATGTCTATGCGGAAGAAGCGCTGATGGGTTGGATCTCGATCCAACTGGGTAAGCCTGTGAAATGGATCGAGTCGCGCCGCGAAAATGTGCAGGCGACGATTCATGGCCGGGCCCAGGTCGGCACTATTGAAGTCGGTTGTAAGAGCGACGGCACCCTCACCGGACTGCGCTACAACGTGGTGGCCGATCTTGGCGCTTATCATCAACTGCTGACCCCCGCGATTCCGACCTTGACCGGGCTGATGCTTTCGGGCGCTTACCGGATCCCGGCGATCCAGATGAACGTCACCGGCGTCTTCACTAATAAAATGTCCACCGATGCTTATCGCGGCGCGGGCCGGCCGGAAGCGACGTACGTGGTCGAGCGCGCGATGGACATCGTTGCCGCCGAACTGAAAATGGATCCGGTTGATGTGCGGCGCAAGAACTTTCCGCGCAAAGACGAATTTCCGTTTCACACTGCCACCGGACTGGATTATGACAGTGGAGATTATGAAGCCGCGCTCGACAAGGCGCTGGATCTTTCCGGCTATGCAACCTGCGTGCGGAGCAAATGAAGGCGCGCGCAGAGGGGAAGATAATCGGCATTGGCATGTCGAGCTATGTAGAGATTTGTGCATTGGGTCCATCGCAGGCGATGCCCGCGGGTGGCTGGGAGAGTGCCACCGTACGCATCGAGCCCACCGGCAAAGTGACCGTCATGACCGGGGCTTCGCCGCACGGACAGGGACAGGAAACGTCATTCGCGCAAATCGCCGCGGACGAACTCGGCGTTGATCTCAATGACGTAACCGTAATTCACGGCGACACCGCGATTGTGCAATACGGCATCGGCACGTTTGGCAGCCGGGCGACGGCAGTTGGCGGCACGGCTGTTCTTGTGGCTCTGCAAAAGCTGAAGGAGAAGGCCGCTAAAATCGCTGCGCATCTCCTGCAATGCGAAGCGTCGGGTTTGTATTTCGAAGGTGGCCAGTATTCTCGGCCGGCTGCCGCTGCGCCCGCCACCGGAGTTTCTGACCCCGTCGTGCCGGTCGGTGAAGCCCCCGCCGGTGCTCTCCCCGAGCCCGTCACCGAAGGCCGGAAGACCCTAACTATTCAGGAGATTGCCCTGATTGCACACATCGCTAAAGAACTTCCTCCGGATATGGAACCCGGCTTGTCCGCGACCTACTTTTTCGAGCCGAAGAATTTTACATTTCCGTTCGGCACGCACATCTGCGTCGTCGAGATCGACAAAGAAACCGGCGAGACAAAGTTCCTGCGCTATGTCGCCGTGGATGACTGCGGCAAAGTGATCAATCCCCTGCTGGTCGACGGACAGGTTCACGGCGGCATCGTGCAGGCGATCGGCCAGGCGCTGTACGAAGAAGTCGTGTACGACGAACAGGGCCAACTGGTCACCGGCGAACTGATGGATTATGCGATCCCCAGGGCTTCTCAGATGCCCTGGTTCGAACTCGATCGAACCGAAACGCCTTCGCCATCGAACCCTCTGGGCGTTAAAGGCGTGGGCGAGGCCGGCACGATCGGCGCCACGCCGGCGGTCGTCAACGCGATCGTCGATGCGCTGTCGCCGTATGGGGTGAAGCATCTGGATATGCCGGCGCGGCCTGAGGCCGTTTGGAAACTGATTAGTAGGGGTTAGGGGTTGGAGGTGAGGGGTTGGTCAATAGCTTTCGAGATCTGCGTGTGTGGCAAGCTGCGATGGATCTAGTCGAGTCTGTGTATCACTTCACCGCGAACTTCCCTGCTCACGAAATCTACGGGCTCACGAGTCAATTGCGGCGGGCCGCGGTATCTGTTCCATCCAATATTGCTGAAGGGAATACTCGAGAGTCCACTAAGGAATACCTTAACTATCTTTCGATGGCTCGGGCTTCCCTTGCTGAAGTTCAAACACAGATCGAGCTCGCCGGACGCCTGAAATACGCGGCAAAGGACAACGTCACCGAGATCATTCAGCAATGCATCTCCCTTAGTAAACAACTGTTCGCTTTGCGAAATGCCCTCACGAAGAATCTGACGTACCAAACCCTAACCCCTATCCCCCGATCCCAAAGGAGTTCATCATGATCTCAGCAGAATTCGATTACGTTCGCGCCCAGACACTCGACGAAGCGTTAACGCTACTGGCGCAAAACGAAGACGCAAAGATTCTCGCCGGCGGACACAGCCTGATCCCGGCGATGAAGTTGCGCCTCGCGACGCCGCCGCTGCTTATCGACATCGGCCGCATCCAGGATCTCTCTTACATTCGTGAAGAGGCCAATCAGATCCGCATCGGCGCGATGACTTCTCATTATCAAATTGAATCGTCTGAGTTGCTCAAGCAGATCTGCCCGCTGCTGCCTGAGTGCGCCGGACACATCGGCGATGTGCAGGTAAGAAACAAAGGCACAATCGGCGGCAGCGTGGTCCACTCTGATCCCGCCGGGGACTGGCCGGCGGCGGTAATTGCGCTCAACGCCGAGTTAGTCGTGGCCAGCAAGAGCGGCGAGCGCTCGATCAAGGCCGACGATTTTTTTGTTGAGCTAATGACCACCGCGCTGGAGCCGGGCGAAATCCTGCGCGAGCTGCGCATCAACAAATCCAAGGGACGCACTGGTCAGGCTTACGTCAAAATGCATCACCCCGCCTCGGGCTTTGCGGTAGTGGGCGTCGCCGCCAATCTCACGTTTGATGAGAACGGCGCATGTCAGCAGGCGAGCATCGGAATTACCGGCGTGTCATCAAAAGCGTACCGCGCCAGTGCGGTTGAGTCGGCGCTGAATGGCAGCGTGGTCGATGAACAAACAACGTCGAACGCGGCTGCGCATGCCACTGACGGCATCGATATCAATGGCGACCTGTTTGCTTCAGTGGACTATCGCCGTCATCTGGCTGCGGTTTATACAAAACGCGCGATCGCGGCTGCGCGCGAACGCGCTGGATAAGAATCCTATCCGCAGATTCCGCAGATGACACAGATAAGCAGCCGATATTCACAGACCCCGACAAAAGTTTCCTTTCTGCGCCATCTGTGTCATCTGCGGATAGACCACTGATGAAAATCGAAGGCATCCAAAAACTACACGCGCCACGCGAACGAGTCTTCTCGGCTTTGACTGATCCCGAAATCCTTCAGCGCTGCATTCCCGGCTGTGAGTCACTTGAAAAGACCGGCGAGAATATTTATGCGGCAACCCTGAAGGCCGGTGTGGGGGCCATCAAAGGCAAGTTCAAAGGCGAGGTGCGTCTGGAAGACATGCGGCCGTCCGATCATTACCGCATTGTGGTCGAAGGTAAAGGTGGCGTTGGATTCGCCAAGGGCTTAGCGGATTTCGATTTGGAAGACGACGACGGCGCAACCCTGATCAAGTATTCGGGTGAGTTGCAAATTGGCGGCACGATTGCCGGAGTCGGACAACGGATGATCGAAGCGGCGGCGAAAATGATGGCCTCGAGATTCTTCGCGGCGCTGGAAGCCGAAGTAATAGTTTCAGCGGGTGGTGGTTTAGTCTAGAGATCAGGAAGTTCTGATCCAGTCGAAACCTCAGCGTGGCGGGCGATGATTTGTCGATACGTTCGCTTGTGCATCGTTTCCGAGGCTCCGTCAGGAGCCAAATGTTTATAGTAGGAGAAGCGATTCGTTTTCCGAGCTCCGTAGATACCGTCTTGAAAGTCAAGAGACGGAGTTAAGTAATAGTTCGTGACTGGGGTCAAAGTATTTGCCCGATTTGAGAACGCCGAAGACAATGTGAATAAGTTTACGCATGGCGGCGCCGATGACCTGCATTTTGTTTTTGCCGTTGCTAGCAAGGCGCTCACAGAAAGCCCGGACGATCGGGTTATGACGTTTGGCGACGATCGCCGGAAAGAAGAGGGCTTTTCGCACTCGGGCGTTACCGGTCTTTGATAATCTGGTTTTGCCGCGGATGGTACCGGAGCGATTGTTTCTAGGGGTCAGGCCGGCAAAGGCGGCTACCTGCCGCGCCGACTTGTATTGACTGATGTCTGTGATCTCGGCCAACAACTTGGCAGCCGTGCGCTTGCCGACCCCGGGAATTGATTCGAGTAACTCGGATTGTTGTTTCAGATCCGGGTGACGGTCGACATGGTCGTCGATCTGTTGCTCGGTACGTTTTATCTCAGCATCCAAATGAGTCACGAGCTTGCGTAGTGATTTAGCCACGTTCTTGGTGTTAGTAGCTTCGAGTCGATTGACTTGTTGTTGTCGAGTCTCAATCAGATTCTCGAGATGCCGAGTCAAGGCTTGCAGTTCCCGCAAATGCGGCGGTGGCGGTGTCCAGGGAGCGGGTCGCTGCTTTTCACAGAAACGACGGATCAGTCCCGCATCTGGGCGATCATCCTTATTGCGCCGCAACTCGCTTTGGCCGAAAGCTTTGATCTGGACTGGATTGACGACGCTAACGATATGGCCCCGCTGGTGAAGATAAAGAGCCAGCGCTTCACTGTAAGGACCGGTCGCTTCCAGGCAAGCATGAACCTGGGTGGCTTTGTGTTTGGCTAGCCAAACACAAAGTTCACCAAAGCCTTCTTGGCGGTTAGCGAACTTTCGATGTCGCAGCTTCTCGTTAATCGAAAGCTCCAGGTGGAAACTATCTTTGCTGATATCAATGCCGAGAATGGGTAACATCACTTACTCCTTTGGTCTGACGATGAACTTGTTCGAGTCAACCTTGTACATCCAGGCTCATCTCGATACGAGAGGCCATAAGATACCGTCCGTCTTCTGGCGAACAAGCGTGGAGGAAGAGAGCTGATCTACGGACCAGGCTCAACGGCCTTAGGAGCGAACCAGGCTGCTCTTCCTCCCTCTGCCTTGGGCGCGACCCATGGCAAACTGAACATATCAAATAGCGACTAGGACAAGATACAAGGAGCTTAATGTTTATAGCTCCGGCTTGTGATTGGCGCCCGCGCTCTGTAGGGGCGCAACCAGCAAAGGTCCCGCTCCTACGGAGCGGAGTAATAATGTTCGGTCGGGGCTATAGACATTTCGCCTCTAACGAGGCGAGGAAGTCTCCAGACCTCAGTTAACTAGTTGTGAAAAGGAGCAATGTTTATGGGCAAAGGTGATCAGCGTTCGCGGCGCGGTAAGATCCATCGCGGAACTTTTGGAACTCGTCGACCTAAGCGAAACAAGCGCGCGGTTAAGCCGCCGGTCGCGGCCGTAGAGACCGCTCCGAAAAAGACCACGCGGAAAGAAACCGCGGCCGCCGCAGAATAGAGGCAGAACATGCGACTGCTTTTCACGCGCGAATCCGGACAGAACGCGGCTTCGCCGGCTCCGCATTTTAGGTTGGGCCGTCGCGGTGAAGCGCTGGCCATCGAACATCTCGAGCGCGCCGGGTACCGGATCGTAGCGGCGAACTTCAGCGTGCCGATCGGGCGCGATCGGCGGGACGTCCTGGTCAATGCTGAAATTGACGTGGTGGCTTATGATGGGCCAACCCTCTGTTTCATCGAAGTGAAGACCCGCGCATCGGATGAATTTGCGGCGCCACAGGCCAATGTCGACCTGCGCAAGCGCAGACAGATTGCGCGAGCAGCGCGCGGCTATCGACGCATGCTCGGTTTGATGAGCGCGCCGTTTCGGTACGACGTCGTGACGGTGCTGCTGCCTAACGACTCTGAAGCCGGATCTCACGTCGAACTCTTTAAGAGTTTTTGGACCGATGAAAAGCTGCGAAAACGAAACTGGCAAGAAGGCCGTTGGGATTAGTTTGCAAGTGAACCGAGCGCGGACGGAGCGCGGACATCCTGTCCGCACAGCGTGCGCAGCACGCTCAGGCCACGGGCCAGAACCGGTTTCGCACTGCGCGCTCAGGCGGACAGGATGTCCGCGATCCGAAGACGTGTAGAGACAAAATGGAAAGCCGCGACCGTTACCTCGGTCAAACTCTTGATGAAAAGTACCGGCTCGAGCGACTGCTCGGCCAGGGCGGCATGGGCGCGGTCTATCTGGCCACGCACCTCGGCACGGAACGTTACGTCGCGCTGAAACTAATCACCCCACAATTCATGCGCAACGAAGAGTTTGTCGAACGCTTCAAGCGCGAAGCGCGGGCCGCGGGCCGCCTCAGGCATCCGAACGTCGTTGATGTCACCGACTTTGGTTTTGCGCGGGTGGGCAAAGAGAGCGTTGCCTATCTCGTCATGGAATACCTTGACGGTTGCACGCTGAGCGACGTGCTGGCTGAAGAGGAGCGGCTGCCGCTCGACTGGGTCGTGGACATCCTCGAGCAGATGTGTTCGGCGGTTCACGAAGCACATCAGCAGGGCGTCGTGCACCGGGATTTGAAGCCCGACAACATCTGGCTGGAACCAAACGGTCTCGGCGGTTATCGGGTGAAGGTGCTCGACTTTGGGATCGCCAAGCTTGGTGACGTGGCCAACGCCGCCGCGCCGGAAGTAGCGCCCGTTGCGCAGACCGTCGATGAAACGCCCACCATTCACCTGTCTCAGTCACCGCTCGCGGCCACGGCTGCCGCCGGTGCTTCAGAGTTGGAAATGACCCGCGCGGCGCTCGCCTCTCCAAATAATCTGGAATCCGAAACCTTGATTCAGCCGGCGGCGGAGTTTGAAGAGGACGCGAATGCAACGCGCTTGATCGAAGACGACGGACGGTCGACTCGGCTGGTCCAACACGATGCTCGCGCGACCCAGGCAGTCTATGAGGGTGACCAGACGCGCATGCTTGGCGGAGCAGGACAACTTACCGCGATGGCCGGGGAGGCGGGAGATCGAATTACTGATGCGGGCTCGACGGCGGCGACCTCGGGCTTAACCCGTGTCGGCGCGATTCTGGGAACGCCGTTGTACATGTCGCCGGAACAATGTCGCGGCGAAAGTCTGGACGCGCGCTCGGATATTTATAGCCTGGGAATCATTGCCTATCAGATGCTTTCCGGAAGTCCGCCATTCACAGGACAAACAACCACAGTCATTCGCGCGCATAACGAGAGTCAGCCGAAACCCTTACGAGAGCACAACAGGAAGTTACCAAAGCGAGTGTCGCGTTTGGTTATGTCGGCGCTGGAAAAAGATCCCGCCGCGCGGCCGCAAACCGCAATCGGTTTTGCCAACGCGATGCGCGCGAATGCCGATGGACTGGGCGCGCTGTACCGGCGGGCCTTTGCTCTCTACAGCGAATATTTTCCAAAGTTTTTTAAGCTGTCGCTGCTGGCGCACCTTCCGGTTATTGCCGTTATCCTGATGACGATCGCGCTGCGGCTGGCGGAGCCGCGAATTAGTAAAGTGGCAACGATCGTGCTGTCGATCCCGATCGGCTTGTTGCAGGTCGTGGCCAGCATAGTAACTCCAATAATCATTTCCAGCGTCACCGCGATCATTGTCACTCAACTGGCGGTGGCGCCCCTCAAACCGGTTGAGCTGCGCCCAGCCTTTGCCGTTTTGCGACGACGCTGGCGACCGTTCGTAAGGACCGCCATCCGGTACATGCTCCGTATTTGTATCGGCTTCATTTTGTTTGTAATTCCGGGACTGGTAATGATGGTGCGCTATTGCCTGTGGGGGCCGGTGGTGTTGATGGAGGGATTGGAAAAGAAGGCGGCGCTGACGCGCGCCCGCGCCCTCGCAGCGCGTTCCTGGCGCACTATCATTCTCGCCATGCTGTTTCAGTTTTTAGTGCCGGCAATAGTCGGCTCGATTGTCGGGGCCTTGATCGGGGCAACCGGCAAAGGGAAAGGCGTCCACGTCAGGGCATTCTCACCGTTGACGCAACTGGTGAATATCTTTGTCCTGCCGCTAATGTCCATTGTGCCGGCGCTGCTTTATTTGAAGATGCGACAGTTTGGTGGTGAGACGCTGAGTGACGTGATGGCCCAGTTCGAAGAGGAAGGTGCGCGGAGCAAGTGGCAACAGCGTATGCGCACACGGCTGAGCAGTGTGAACACGCCGCACAGCCGGACGTAGCTTAAAGGCTTGGAGTGCGGTGGCAGAGCGGAGCGGCGACACCGCTCTTGATCAACCTCGCAATCGAAATCCAAAGCGCCGTCGCCGCTGCGCTCTGCCGGCGCACTCCAAATTCACTTCGCCGCAGTCTCTTGCTTCGCCCGCGGCGGCGCATTCTTCACGTACTTATCGAACCAGTTAATCCGTTCCGCCAGGATGTGCAGCAACGTTTCGCGACCCGCATAGCCGTGGGCTTCAAACGGCAGCGTCACGTAACGGACGGTCGCGCCCTGACCCTTGAGCGCCATATAGAAGCGCTCTGACTGAATCGGAAACGTCCCTGAGTTGTCATCCGCTTCGCCGTGCATCAGCAGGATCGGATCCTTAACGTTCTGGGCGTACCAGAACGGCGACATCTTCGCGTAGAGATCGGGCACTTCCCAGAAAGTTCGCAGCTCGCTCTGAAAACCAAAGGGCGTCAGCGAACGATTGTAGGCGCCGCTCTCAGAAAAGCCGGCCCGGAACAAACGCGAGTGGGCGAGCAGGTTCGCGGTCATGAACGCGCCGTAGCTGTGCCCGCCGACGCCGATCCGATCGCGATCACCCACACCCATCTCAACCACTTTGTCGATCGCGGCTTCGGCGCTGGCGACTAGTTGCTCTACGTAATGATCGTTGGCCGTTTCGCCTGGGCCCACTATCGGCATCGTCGGATTATCAAGCACCGCGTAACCACTCAGCAGCAGGAATAAATGTGAGTAACCGCTGACGACCGTAAAGCGATTGGGCGAGCCGGTAATCTGGCTGGCCGAATCGGCATCGCCAAATTCACGCGGATAAGCCCACAGGACTACCGGCAGACGCTGGCCTGGTTTGTAGCCGGGCGGAAGATACAGCGTGCCCGATAGTTTCACTCCGTCCTTGCGTTGATAGGTGATGAACTGATGAGTGGCGCCACGCAATTGTGGCTGCGGATCCTTGAACTCGGTTACTGCGCGCTTTGAATTGGCGACCAAATCGCGAATGTAATAGTTCGGCGGATCGGTTGGCGTTTCATAACGCGTGAGCACTGTTTTGCCGTCATCACTCAACGGCGCGACGATTGTCTCGTAGGCCTTCGCGTCACTGCGGAACAGACGCTCAGTTGCAAAGGTCTTCAGATTCAGTCGATCGAGAAACGGGCGATCGCCTTCGGGGGAAGAGCCCTGCCCGGCGAGATAGATGAAATCGCCGCTCTGCATGATCACGGCGGAGGCGCCACCGCCGAAACCTCCGCCACCACTGTCGCGGCGCATGACCGCGCTGCCCGGATTTTCATAAGCAGCGTCTGTGCGGCGATCCCACAACTTGCGCGGCTCAGCGCCTGGCTCAAGGATCCAGGTGCGCGTGCGTCGCGTTGTGCGGTCGGATTCGCTCAATAGCGCGATGCCCTTTTCGGTAAACGAAATGCCACTGTAACGCCATTCCGTTTTAGCAACCTCAGCCGGCGCGCCGCTGAATGGCGCCGTGATCGCGATCACTTTGTCGCGGAAGGGAACTTTGTTCTTCTGATCGCCGCCGTCGAGGGCTTCAGTCCACATCGCCGTGGCCGGTTGGTCCGGCCGCCAGCGATATCCGCGCGGACCGACCTGGACTCCCCTAAGCGACACGCCTTCGCGCGAAGGCACATCGGCGATCTTGCGCGCGACTTCTCCGCGGCGAGTCCAAATCTCAACGTCTTCCGGAAATCCGTTCATCGGAATCAAGTGCGAGAACGGGCGCTTGATTTTGGCAACCAGGAGATATTCGTCACTGGGCGAGGGTGTAACGCTGTCAAAGATTGCCGGGCGGCCGATCAGTGTCTTGCTTCCCGAAGCGATATTAATCGCCGCGAGTTGGCTGGTGAAATAATATTCGAACAGGGATTCATCGTGCGCCGTCTTGATCATGTCTTCGTAGGTCGCGGCCGGCGCGGCCTTGCCGCTGCTCTCCTGAATATTCGGCCCCGTCGGCACAGTTGCCTCTTGCGGGGCGGGACCGCGGCCGGCCGGCACCAGTTCACAAATCAACGTCGCATTATCATGCAGCCAGTCGCAGGGATCGCCGATAGTGGCGTTCAGTCGATCGGTTCCAAGTAGCAGCTTCGCTCGGCCGGTTGCCGTATCGGCTACCCACAATTCGATCCGATCGTCTTTGCGGTTCTGAAACGAAAGATGCGAGCCATCCGGCGAGAAGCGCACGTTGAGCAGGTTCGCCTGCGGCGGCAGCACAACCTTAACTTCGCTGCCATCCGCGATCTTCTTGATCGTGATCGCATAGATTTCGGTCGCGCGATGTGGGCCGTTGTTGCGCGGGTTGACGCGCGCCCCGGCGAGCCGCAGCATCGGTTGCGAGAGTTCGGCAATTGTCGGCTGGGCCTTGCGCCAAGTGAGCGCCATGACCTGCTTCGAAGGACTCAGGATGGCCTGCGGCAAAGGTGGCGCTTCGAATGCATCGACGATCTCTTTCGGCGGCATCAGGTAGCGTGCCCCTTCGGGAGTTTGTCCGAATCCTACCGCCGCAGTAGCGGCGATAATTAGCAGAGTTGCAAATGCAAGGTTTGTCTTTCGCACGTTGGAGCCTCCCGGAGATTTTCAGGCTGGTTGATTGAAGAAGGCGGATTCTATCAGAACAGGCGAGAAGGTGGAAGAAGCGCTTGTGCCGGCAGCGATGTTTAGAGTACCGACTTCAGTCGGGCTTTTGCTTCAAAGAAGACCAATTAAAGTTGGTGCTCTAAACGCCGCTAGCCTTTCACAAATTCATAGGTTATATGCAACGTCAACGCCGACGGCGTTATTTCCGGCCGGATTTCCCTGGCCCGCAATTTCAACGCGCCCTTCGCCGGTTGAATATTAACGCTGGTCGAAAGTTGATCGAGGGTAAAAAGATCCACGGGATTGTAACGCCGGCCGATTGCCGTCTGCACCAGGTTTAGCAAAGGTCCATTTGCAATGGCCGGCACGTCGTTGAGGTGGATTTCGCGCAGATGAAAACGAGCTGCCAGGGCGTGGCGCTCGCCGTTGAATTCGAGATTGACTTCTGCCTCAGCCCAGCCGGAAAACTCTATGCACCCCAAATAGGTTTGATTGTATGCGCCGGCAAAAGCCAGGGGACCGGTGATGCGGCCATTGTCGAAATGAACCGCAGTGCGGACGCCCGCAACTTCGCGCTTCAAACGGATCTCGCTGGCACACTGCGCGTTGGGCGCCCCGCCGCCGATAGTCAAAGGCATCGCAGGCTCTTGCAGGTTGTCGAAAATGGCGGTGAGAAAAGAATTCAGAAACTGTTCGTTGACGGTCACGGTTGCTTCCGCTGTCGGGGCGTTTGCAACACGGCGTCCGCGAGTGGTTGATTCTTGCGCCAGCACACCGGTGAGGGAACCCAGGAGAATTATAAAGAGTAATAGTTTGCTAACAGTAAAAGTACTGCTTTCCATTTCAATGAACTCCTCAACTTGAGTGTTGCCGAATCAAAAACTCTAACGCAAAGGGCGCAAAGGCTTACGCAAAGGCACGCGAAGGAAAGATTTCTTTGCGGTCCTTTGCGTAAACCTTCGCGTCCTTTGCGTTTAGTTCCTTCCAGTTTTCACAGCCCGCTGCGCACAATGTCGTGTAAGCGAATCAGGCCGACGCACAATCCGTCACCATCGACGACCGGCAGCACGTTGATTTGCGAAGGCCGATCTTCCATCAAACGTAATGCATCAAACGCCAGCATTTCAGGAGCCGCGACGATTGGGTCGCGCGTCATCAAATTGTCGCACTTGATGTTCGCGAACGAGAGATCTGTACTGCTAAGTCGTTGTAGCGAACGTCGCAAATCCCCATCCGTAATAATGCCCGCCAGACGGCCTACGCCGTCGATTACGTTAACCGCGCCCAAACCAAAATGCGTGATCGTCGTAATGATCTCCATCCAGGCCGCGTCATCTGCAATCGTCGGATTCTGTGAACCGCTATGCATCAAATCCGCGACGCGTAACGTCAGGCGCTTGCCCAACTGCCCTGCCGGGTGATTGTGGGCAAAGTCGTCTTCCGTCAGCCCCTTCGCGCTCATCAGCGCCATTGCCAGGGCGTCACCAATAGCCAGGGCCACGGTGGTGCTGGTGGTCGGAGCCAGGTTGAGCGGACACGCTTCCTGATCAACTGAAGCATCGAGAACTGCATCGGCCCGCTGTGCAATGGTTGATTTCAAATTGCCGACAATCGCGATCAAAGGCACTTCGCGACGTTTGAGATACGGCAGTAGCTGCAAGAGCTCGTCGGTCTCGCCACTGTTGCTCAGCATCAGCACCACATCTTCCGCGGTGACCATGCCCAAGCCGCCGTGCAAAGCATCCGAAGGGTGCAGATTAACTGCCGCCGTGCCGCCGCTGGTCATCGTGGCCGCAATCTTTTGGGCAATGATCCCGGACTTGCCCACCCCAAGCAGAATGATCTTCCCTTTGCAGTTCGTCAGCAGCGACATGACCCGGTCGACTTCTTCCGCGCGCAAACGTGAAGCAGCCTTGGCAATCGCATCGGACTCTACGCGCAGTAAATCCACCACTTGTGTGTAATCTGATCTGTCAGTCATGCAGACACTTGATATACGAGTAATGAAGTAATTTGCAAGTTGGGTCGAACCCCCTTCTCCCTCTGCGATAAGCGACGGGGATGAGGGCGCGCAGTTTAGGCTGAATCAGTTCCTTGCGTATCGTTGTGTCTCGTTAAGACGGATTGAGATCAAAAACAAAATCCGCTCGCAAGCCCTGGCCCTGTCCCAAAGGGAGAGGGAAATTACCGACAACACAATAGACATATCGCAGGTCATCCGATAATATTGCCTCTCCCAGATTAAGTCCGGCTGTCGAAAACTTCAACAGGATGTTCGCAGGAGTCCGCAAATGTTTGCCAAGCTGCTACCGCGTGAAGAACAGTATTTTTCACTCTTCGCGCAGATGACTTCGTACATCAATGATGCCGCCACCACTCTGGTCGAGATGCTTTCTCAACCCGACGGTGACTACCAGCAATACGTGCAGCGCATCAAGGGCATCGAGCACGCCTGCGACGACTTGACGCACAACGTCGCAACGCGTCTGAACCAATCATTCATCACGCCCTTCGATCGCGAAGACATTTACATGATGTCCAAGGCCCTGGACGACGTCGTCGATCTGATCGACGGCGCGGCGCGGGCCATCGTAATGTACGACATTCACGAAACGACCGAACCAGCCAAGCAACTCGCCGGCCTGATCCAACGCATGGCCCTGCAACTGCATGAAGTGGTGTCCATGCTGCAAAAACCCAAAGGCGTAACCGAACGACTGGTTGAGCTGCACCGCCTGGAACACGAGGGCGACGATATCTATCAACGCGCAGTCGGCGCGCTGTTCCACGAAACTCGTGACCCGCTCGAGGTGATCAAGTGGAAAGATGTGTATGAGAAGCTGGAAGCCGCGATCGATCGTTGTGAGAACGTCGCTAATATTATCGAAGGCGTGATCATCAAACACTCCTAACATCGGGGTATAGGGGTTTGGGTGTAGGGTTTAGAAAATGCAGAAAGACCCTATCCCCTACACCCTATCCCCTAACCCGTGCTATCGTTTCAGGCCATGCCCGCGTAGCTCAGTGGATTAGAGCGTTCGCCTCCGGAGCGAAAGGTCGCAGGTTCGACCCCTGCCGCGGGTACCAAAACAATTGACCACTAGATAAAGAGCATTTCTAGCGTCAGTGAATAGTTCCGCTCGACGCGGTTAACTCGGTTCTGGTCATTCACTCAACTATATGGTACTCACCCGATCTGATAGACGATATGCTCAACGATGAAATCGAGTTGGCGCACGCGAAGTCTTTTACTGACGTTGTCTTTGGCGTGCTGATTGCGTTGCCACTTACCGAGATATTGCCTCGCTTAGTGGCTGACCTGGTAACTAAACGTAGTCTATCGAGCGGAGAGTCTCTCTTGTTGTTGAGTGCGAGCCTTGTCTTCAGCACGTTCTATTGGCTGGAGGTGAGGCGATTCATCGACAAACAAAATAGATTTCATAATGCCCTTGGCATAGGCGGTCTTTCGTTCGGACGCCTTATGGCTAGCCTAATAATGGCGGCGTTAGTAGCTGCCATTCTTAAATTTTCCAACATACGTACCCTACGTGCTTTTCTAGAAGCAAATTTACTCTTTTGGTTAATTGATTTATTCGGAAACATTGCGCTAAAGCGTAAATACAAAAAGTTAAACATTGAGGCTATCAAAACTGAATACGAGGAAGAGCACAAGTGGTACTTGGACAACTTTCACAAATGGTACAAAGGGCCCTTCTACAGCGGCATTAGTGTGGTGTTCTTTTCGATAGCGCTAGGGATCGCGTACATCTTTCGTAATGGCGTGAATTATCAATTTGTCATCGCCTCTCTCATCTTTGCCTTCACTCTCATCAGACATTTGGGTTTAAGAAGAAAACTCTAATCTCCAGTTGCACCGCCTCCGGAGCGAAAGGTCGCAGGTTCGACCCCTGCCGCGGGCACCAAATTTCTCGGAGTTCTCCCTTCTCCACAGCATTTTCATAGCCTGGTCCCCGCCATCCCCGAACGGGTAACCGCCAAAAAAGGCCGAACAAACAAAAGAGTTACAAAGTCTAGCAAAAATCCGTTGACTAAATCGATTAATCGGAATATTTTCTCAGAGCTTTTCTAAGCGCCGAACCCATTTGACCGTACCATCATCCGCAGCCAGAAGCGGACGTGATTCGCGAAGAGTCTTCTTTGGTAGTTTCATTCCGGGAGAATTTTTCGAGCTACTTCCCGGAACTTACGGGCCAACATCGGCCACCCGGGCGGGCGCTATTTTCCGAGTCAGGCTTTCGCAGATAATTCGCGGTTCTATGATTAACAGAACTGGCTTAACAGAAATTTCACACGAAGGTTCTGTCATCAAACGCCAACGGACTTTCGGACTTATTAAGCTGACTTTGAATAGGCTCTTGATGCTTCCCTCGCAGAAAGTGTCCTCGAAATGTCTAAGCTACAGTTTCAACTCTTCGGGAAGTTCACGGCCCACCTGGACAATCATGCGCTGAAAGGTCTTGACGCAAGCAAAGATCAGGAGTTGCTTAGCTATCTCCTGATCCACTGTAACCGGCACCATTCGCGAGAGGCGCTGGCGGCTTTGCTATGGGGCGATTCTTCGACGGACAAGTCAAAAAAATATTTACGCCAGGCCGTTTGGCATTTGCATGCGATGCTCGATTCAAACCGCTCCGACAGTTCGCCCGTCTTGCTGGTTGAGCACGATTGGCTGCGGCTCAACCCACACAGCGATCTATGGTCCGATGTGAGCGAGTTTGAGCGAGCCTTTGCGGGAGCGGAAGGGATGATCGGAGCCCGGCTTCATTCTTCAACAGCCCAGGCCTTGAAGCACGCGGTTGGGATTTATCAGGGCGACTTGCTGGCCGGCTGGTATCAGGATTGGATTCTCTTCGAGCGAGAGCGTTTTCAGAACATGTACCTGCTGATGCTCGACAAACTGATTGGTTATGCCGAACAGCATCATCAGTACGATGTCGCTTACGGTTATGGCGCGATGATCCTGAGATACGATCCAGCACGCGAACGCACTCACCGGCAGTTGATGCGCCTGCATTATCTCGCGGGAGACCGCACCTCTGCCCTGCGTCAATATGAGCGCTGTGTGTCGGCGCTGGAAGAAGAGCTGGGAGTCAGTCCGGAACGACGCACCGTCACTCTGTACGAGCGCATAAGGGACGATCAGTTTAGCCCAAACGAGCTCACCGAAAGCGGGCTGTTACCATCGCGAAAACCGGTTTCGTCTGACATTGTCGGGCGATTGAAGCAACTCCAGACAATTCTTTCCGCGGTGCAGCGGCGCATTCAGAGAGACATAAACGCAGTTGAAGGCGTGCGCCAACCTGAGAAAGACAAGCTCTAGTCATGCCGGTCACTTCCGCAAATGAAGAATCCGAACTCGCTCTCTTCTTAAAATCCGCCAGTGTCAATTTACGCCCAATCGGACGCTGCCACAGACGCGCGCCAGACGCTTCGTCGGCGCTCGATCTGCTATAGCTCCAACGTGATTGCTTAGTGCGTCAGCTTCGTCCCAGGAATTCCGTGGTGAATCGGCCGAGAGAATGGACTTAACAGAGTCCACAGTGCATTCATTCATCGTCAAGCTTTGGCTTGACCATGACGGTGAAACCAATCAAGTCACGTGGCACGGCCAGATTACTCATGTGCCGAGTGGCGCACGTCGTTACTTGAGAACATTGAACGACGCCACTGACTTTATCCAGGAATACGTTAGCGGCCGAGATATTCGTCCCGGGTTCAAGTCGCGGGTCAGGGGTTGGTTCAAGAGATTCACCGGACGAGATGACGCCAGAGCGGCGTGAGCACGAGTGCAGTAGTTGCCCCTCGTGGAGGAACGAAAAGGTTGGCGAGTTTTCAGGCCATTGCGGCGACCGGACAAGCCATGTTGGGGCTGCTTGCGGATGCTTGTCCAAAGCCTGAGTTTGCCGCGGCCCAGTTTGAGCTTTACCAGTTGAGCAATTTCCAGTCTCCAATGGAAGAAGGCGTTTCGCTATATCTCTATCGAGTGGCCGTGAACGGCGCGCGGCGAAATCTGCCGCCGACGGTTGGTCCCGATGGCCACCGTTATCGCCCGCCAATTCCGCTCGACCTGCACTACGTCGCCAGCGCCTGGGCGCGGACGGCGGTCAAACAACAACGGCTCCTCGGTTGGGCCCTGCGAATGTTCGAAGACGTGCCGATCCTGCCGACCGGTTTGCTGAATCACTATGGACCAGAGCCGGAAATCTTTCAGCCGGGCGAGACGGTGGAGGTGCTGCTGGAATCGCTCCTGCTACAGGACTGGAACAATCTTTGGAGCAGCACCACCAAAACCTATCCACCGCTCTCGGTAGGTTACGTGGCGCGAATGATCGGTATCTCGTCGACCATGGCTCTGGCCGATGCGGCGCCGGTGCAGACCCGAGAGTTTAAGTCCGGAAGGTCGATCGATCGATGACACTTCAGTTCATTCAACTTGATCGCCTGACGATGGTCGCGCCCCTGGGGTTGCGCTTCCACGACACGATGTCGGGCAACCTGGTGGGCGCCGGCCTCAGCGTCTGGGCGTATCCGGTCAGCAGACCGGCCGCGCGACTACCGGCGTCGACTAATCGCACCGGCGTCTATGTCCTGCATCACGCGGCCGGAATGCGAGACCTCGAGAACCAGGACGGATCCCAGGAATTTTGGGATCAGCCTTTGCCGAAGACGAGTTTTGTGATCGAAGTGAGCGACGATCAGCGTCGCTTTCAACCATTTCAGTTCACCGAAAGCCTGCCGGTCAAGGGGATCTACAAGTGGAACGGATCTGTAGTGGCCTCGCCTCCCTCGCCAATGTCGAGCATCCCACTATACTCGTCGCCGGTCAGAACTGCTCCCGCGGGAATGGCGGTGATTCGGGCTGATCTGTGGGACCCAACCAGCGGTGTTGACGGAGCTCCAGCGGCCTGGGCAGCGATGGAAGTTTACGATGACGCCAAACTCGTCGCGCGAGGAATCGCCGACGAACTGGGGCGCATCGCGCTGATCTTTCCGTATCCGTCCCCAAAGTCTTTTGCGCTCGGATCGCCGCCGGGATCGCCTTTGAGTTCTCCGCCCGTTGCCACTGGCCCGCCGCTCACTGAGCAGGTTTGGCCGTTGCAGGTCAAGGCCCTGTACAAGCCGCTTCCGCCTCTTTCATCACCGCCGGACACGGCGCCAACAAATCAAGCTCTGCCCGATTTGCGATTCATGTTGTCGCAGCCGGAAGCAAACGTCTGGGCTGATGCTGCCCGCACCGATAATTTACTTGAAGTGGCCCTGCAGTACGGCCGCGAACTTGTTTTGAAATCCAGACCATCACCGACTTCGCCGCCAGGAAAATCAGGCGAGTCGGTGCTGTTCATTACGCCGGCGGTTTAGCCGCCATAAGGAGGAGTCATGCCTGAATACCTTGCTCCTGGAGTTTACGTCGAGGAGACATCTTTTCGCTCAAAGTCCATCGAAGGCGTTAGCACGACCACGACTGGATTCGTGGGCCCGTCCCGATACGGACCGATAGATCTGGAACCCGACATTCTTACCAGCCTGGCGGATTTTGAACGCGTGTACGGCGATCGTAAGACGCTGGTGTTCGACGGCGGGATGAACCTTAACAATTTTCTCTGGCACGCGGTCCGAGCGTTTTTTGAGGAGGGTGGTAAGCGGCTCTACGTCGGGCGTGTCTTCCGACAACTCGGCGCGACGCCGAACCCCTATGAACGTCTGAGTCCGGATATCGACGATGACAATCCGACCGTGACCGCGGGCTTGAACAGCGATGGCCACGCTCGTGCGTGGCTGACCGGCGATCCAAGCGGGGGTGCGCGCGACAGCTCGATTCTGATTCGGTCACGATTTCCCGGTGCAGCCGGCAACTGGCGCATCACGATTACCGTCAATTTGGGGCAGAACATGCTGTCCGGGACGAAGGGAACTTTGAGCGCCGGATCTCTGCGCGATCGAGACACGGTTTGGATCGGCGACGTAACCAGTCCCATCAGCAGTCCGATCGGAGCAGGCGGTTATAGCGTCGCCCATTTTGATACTGATGAGCAAACCTGGTACTTCAATGCCGGTGGCGCCAAGACAAATTCAGACTTGCGTCTCAATGTACCGGGCGGCTCTGCCTTGCCTTCTCTCGATCCGGTCGAGGGACACCAAGTCAGATTAGTCAGCCTTTCTGTCCAGGTGAATTCGGCCGCCGGTGACACGCTACCCATGGTCTGGAGCGGAGTGGCTCCCGATCCAAATCACCGAAATCCTTTCGGCGCTCCGGATTCGTTAACCAAATTGTTCGAGCAGAATCCGAGCAGCATGTCACAAGCTCGCTCACTGCCGATCGTAATTCTGGCGGGGGGCAGTATGGATTCAGGCCCTGAGGTGCTGAATGCGATCGCCGACTATGGAACACGAACAACTACGAATCTTACGCTCAACCAACGCGTCGACGATTTTGCTTCGGACGATCCCGCGGTCGCGGAACTGGCTACGGATTCCGCTCGCTCCGTAACGCTGATCCTGACCGGCGGCAACGACGGGGCACGTCCGAGCGCGGCCGACTATGAGGGCAATGTCAATCCACAGACCAACGACAAGAGTGGATTGATGTCTTTTGAAGATGTTGAGGATATTTCTATCGTCGCTGCGCCGGGTGCAACGTTCGGATATAGAAATGATCCCGCCACGGCGAACGCTACCATCGGCGCGTTGATCTCGCATGCATCTCGCATGCGCTATCGCATCGCGGTGCTCGACAGCGGAGACAATCAATCGATCTCAGAGGTCAGGGACATGCGCGCGAAACTGGATTCGACCTATGCCGCGCTCTACTACCCGTGGATTCGCATTCTCGATCCGCTTACCAACACCGAGATCAATGTGCCGCCCAGCGGTTTCGTCGCCGGTATTTACGCCCGCAACGACATCAATCGGGCGGTGTATAAAGCGCCGGCCAACGAAGTCGTTAACGGCGCCATCGGTTTCGAGACCTTGCTGAACAAGGCGCAGCAGGAAGTGCTGAACCCTGAGGGCATCAACTGCTTCCGCTTCTTCGAAGGCCGCGGCTTCCGCCTTTGGGGAGCGCGAACCATCAGTTCCGATCCCGAGTGGAAATACGTAAACCTGCGACGCTACTTCGCCTATCTCGAACACTCGATCGACAAAGGAACGCAGTGGGCCGTGTTTGAGCCAAACGGGGACCAGCTTTGGGGAAATGTCCGCCGCACCATCGAAGATTTTCTGCTGAATGAATGGCAGATGGGAGCGCTGCTGGGCGACAAACCTGAGAAGGCTTACTTCGTCAAATGCGACCGTTCGACCATGAACCAAAACGATCTCGACAACGGCCGTCTCGTCTGTCTGATTGGCGTGGCGCCGCTGCGTCCTGCTGAATTCGTGATCTTTCGCATCGGCCAGTGGACCGCGGACCGCAAGGTTTAGCATACGTCCAGCCCTCGCGATTGTCAGGTGCCGGACTCTTGGTCACCTGTCACTCATGATTTGTTACTGCTCCTAAGGAGGATTCTATGGCTGTATTACGCGATCGCCCGTACGTTCAATTCAATTTTTTGGTCGACCTGGGCACCGGCAACACTGACGGGGTGGAAGCCGGCTTTCAGGAAATGAGCAACATCGGAATGGAAGTAACTGTTTCCGAATATCGCACCGGCAACTCGAAAGAAAATAGCGTGCGCAAAATCACGGGCTTGAATAAGGCCACCGACGTAACGCTAAAGCGTGGTGTGATTGGTTCGCTGAATCTCTACCAGTGGCTGAACGATATTCGAAATGGTAACCAGATGGCTGAACGGACCATCACCATTTCGCTGCAGAACGAAGATCACACCGCGGTGGTGCAGACGTGGAAGCTTTTGCGCGCGCGCATCATCAAGCACATCAGCGGGCCGTTCAATGCCAAGGGGACTGACGTCGCGATGGAAGAACTCACTCTGGCCTACGAGCGTCTGGAAATGGAGTAGGTTCATGAGTGCCTCGCGCGCGCCCCGCAGATTGCCTGGGTTTCGCTTTGAAACCCAGGCCCCAACCTTGCCGGAGGTTCTGCCGCGCATGGATGTAACTGTGTTCGTCGGCTTTTCTGCGTCCGGTCCATTGCAAGTGCCGGTCGCCGTCGAGTCGGAAGCCCAGTTCACGGCAATCTTCGGTCAGGACGCACCGCTGGCCGTGGATGTGGAAAGAAGCGAACAGGTGTACGCGCATCTGGCGCCAGCCGTGCGCGCTTTTTTTCGCAACAACGGCCGGCGTTGCTGGGTGATCCGCGTCGCCCGCCAGCGAGCACCTTTCGGAGCCGCGCAAAAGAATCTCAACTATGCGCGCTATAACTATTTCCCGATTCCCGCGCTCGCGCGCGCGGAGTTCGCCAACGGAAAACTCAAGCGCATCACTCCCGCCTTTGCCCGGGCGCGATCTGAAGGAAGCTGGTCGGATTCGCTGCGGGTTGGCTCGGCGCTCCTGACTCGCTCGCTTCAGATTAGCAGCGTGACCATGCCTCATTCTGAGTCGCCGCTGAATGATTCAGAAGACTATCTGATCAAAGTTGATCGACTGACCGCGCAAAACCTGGGGCCGGGTGATCTTCTGAAAATGACTTTTCAGGACGATCAGAAAACCGACCGCTCCGTTTTGTTCCTGGTGGCCGCGAAGGCTGATCCTGCGATTAGCGGCACTCCCGATCCCACCGTCGATATCATCGGCCGCAAGGCTGTTTGGTTCGAAATTGTTTCGCCGATTTCTCTGCCGCCACCCGGCACTAAGGTAAAGGCCGCGGCGTTCACGCGGGAGGCTGATTCCAAATCAAGCAAAGAGGATGACATTGTCGACGGCTTCGAGTGCCGTCCACCCTGGACTGCGGTCCTGAATCCACAGCTCACCAGTCCGGCGACCGAAACTGCGCCGACCATTCAGCAGAGCGACGATCAGACCGTCATGCTCCAATTGTCGAATTGTCCGGCGGCCGATGTGCCTCCGGCCGGCTCAGTAATCAGGATCGATCTGGCCGCTGGAACTCTGTGGATGACCGTAGCCGGGCTGGCCTTTAGCTCCGGCGAAGCAGGCACGGCTTTTGTTTGGGGCCAGGCCTTCAAAGAGATGCAGGCTCCTTCAACGTTGCCGTCGCTGCGAACGTGCGATTCCCTCTCGTTCGAGACTTGGGTGCGCAAGGGTGAAGAGTATTCGGTAAGTTTGAGCGACCTTGGTTTTGAAGCCGCGCATGATCGCTATTGGGCCTCGCTCCCCAGCGACAAACAGGTTTATGGCGATCCCGATCCTTCCGCCGCCGACCCTCCGGCCACCGTTCTTTGGCGCCAGACAGGTGATCTGTTTCGCTTTCCGCTCGCCGGAATTCACCAGCCTGACGAAGTCTACTTCCCGCTGTCCATGCCGGCCATAGCAGACAACTTTCTCGGTCCGGTCATGTTGGAAGGCGATCCACTCGAGCGTGACGGTCTGGCCAAATTCGACGCCGGTCTTTTCATCGACCGCGATCTCTTCGATACCCAGACTATTGATCTTTCAGGCCAGGCTGATTATCTGCGGTACCTCTCGCCGCGACCGCGCCGCCTGACGGGAATGCACGCGGCCTTCTCGCTGGAAGAGGCGACAATCATTTCCGTGCCCGATGCCGTGCACCGGAGTTGGTCGCCGCAGCCACTTAAGGAACTGCCCGAGCCGGAGGTGTCGTCTCCACCGCTGCGACCAGACTGGTGGACCTTTCTTGACTGTCAGCCACCAGCAAAAGCGGCGGCGCTCGGCCTCAGTGATTGCGATCCAAAGCCGGCGGAGCCTTCGCTGATTAAGCCGGTCCACAAACCCGAGTGGGGCAATTTTCTGAGTTGCTCAATTCAGATCATCAATCCGCCCATCCTTTCGATCTCTACAAAAATTAGCGCTGATGGCAACGTCGGGCTCTCGTGGATTGAGTCGCCGCCTGCCGCAGCGATCTATCTGCTGCAAGAGTCCGGCAGCTCAAATTTCACTGACGCGGAGACAATCTATTCGGGGCCGCTGACCAGCTACACCCTCTATGGTCGCAAGCCCGGAGACTATTACTACCGCGTGCAGGCAATCGTAAACGGAAACACCAGCGATTGGTCGAACGGCGTCAGCGTGCGCGTGGGCGACGACGTTCGTTGGGAGCTCGATCAGCGGAAAGATTATTCGCCGAGCGTACTGCTCGCTGTCCAGAGATCACTCCTGCGGATGTGCGCCGCGCGCGGCGATCTGTTTTGCGTGTTGTCTCTGCCCGAAGACTATCGCGACGACAAAGCCATCGAACACGTGACGCTGCTCAAGGCGACGCCGAACATCGCTTCACCCACCGAACGTGTTTCGCCATTAGGCTTTGGCGAGGTCAACGACTTTAGTTACGGAGCAGTCTTTCATCCCTGGCTGATCGAACGCGAAGACAGCCGGCCAAACAATCTGACGCGCATGCCTCCGTGCGGCGCGGTCAGCGGACTGATCGCCGATCGTGCGTTGCGACGCGGCGCCTGGCTGGCGGCGGCCAACCAAACGCTGCGCGGAGTGGTGGCGCTTGAACCGGCCTTGAATCCGGCCCGTCGCCTGGACCTGCAAGACGCGCACATTAATTTAGTCAGGCAGGAGCCGCGCGGTTTTCTCGTGCTCGACTCTGACACGTTGGCTGAAGACGATTTGCGGCCCATCAATGTTCGCCGGCTGCTGATCCTTTTGCGGCGACAGGCCCTGAGGCTGGGCGCGACTTACGTGTTCGAGCCAAACAGTCCTGCCTTTCGGCGCATGGTGGATCGCGGCTTCACGGAAATGCTCGATGGATTGTTTGAGCGCGGGGCCTTTGCCGGCGCGACTCCGGCTTCGTCGTACCAGGTCGTGACGGATGGTTCTTTGAATACCGAAGCGAGCGTCGATCAGGGACGTTTCATCGTCGAACTGCGCGTCGCACCGTCACTGCCGATGACCTTTCTGACGATTCGTCTGGTGCAAACCGGCGATCTCAGCGTGGCAACGGAGGTGCGCTAACCGATGGCTAACCCCGCCGACGAGCAAATCGCTTATCCGTTCACGGCTTTTAACTTTGGCGTGGAGATCAGAGTTGACGGCGTCGCGATGCAGATATGCGACGCGGCGTTTCAAGAGTGCGACGGTTTGGAAATGACGATGGACGTCAAGACGATTCGCGAGGGCGGCAACAACGGCAAAGAGATTCGACTGACCGGCCCGCTCAAGTTTGGACAGGTAACGATGAAGCGCGGGATGACCCCGACTTTCGATCTCTGGGATTGGTTCAATCTGATGTTGACGAATCAATCGCTGCGGGCCGACGCCGAAGTAGTGATCTTTGCCGCGGACGGCAAGACCGAACGCGCGCGTTTTTTGTTGTCGCGTTGCGTGCCGGTGAAATTAAAGTCGCCGCCGCTGAATGCCAAGGACGGGGCCGTCGCGATCGAAGAATTTCAATTGGCTTACGAATCCCTGACATTGAAAAAGCCGCAAGGCTAAGGAGCTTGGATGCCTGACTCGCAAAATCTTGAAAAAGCTGAACTGCGCGAGCTCGATGCGGATTTCAAGAACGAGATCAATCCGGACAAGAAGTGCCAGGTGCAGTTCAATCCTGACTCGCTCAAGGTCAGTTTTGCTAATCAGGTAGCGACGCCATCGGGCGCAGGCGATCAGAAAGGAACTCCGGCGCGCCAGTTTGTCGGCGCCGGCACGACCAAACTGAGTTTGCAGCTTTGGTTTGACGTGACCGCGCCGATGCCGCCCGGCCAGACAGCAGAGACCGACGTACGAAAGTTGACGGCCAAGGTCGCTTACTTCATCACGCCCAAACAAGAGGGCAGCAAATTTGTGCCGCCGGCGATTCGTTTTATCTGGGGCTCGTTCCAGTTCGAAGGAATCATGGAATCGCTCGAAGAGTCGCTTGAGTTTTTCTCCAGCGACGGCCGCCCGCTGCGAGCGAGCATGACGATGAACCTGACGCAGCAGAAGATCACCGAGTTTGTTTTTCGGCCGACCAGTGGGCCAGGCGCCTCCGACACGCCGGGAACCCGGCCGTTGACGCAAGCGGCGGCCGGCTCAAGTGTGCAGGGTCTCGCCGACAGTCAGGGAAAGGGTGACGACTGGCAAGACATCGCCGCGGCCAACAACATCGAAAATCCGCGCATGCTGCAGCCCGGACAACTGCTGGACATGAACGCCAGCGTTGGAGTTTCGATCGGTGGTGGAGGTGGTTCGCTGGGCGCATCCCTCTCAGTGGGAGCAGGCGTGCAAACCAGCAGTTCATTGGAAACTGACTCCGGCATCGGAGCAGGAGTTTCCGTGTCAGGCGGAATATCCGGTGGCGTGTCCTTCGGTGGGTAATGAGAAACCAGGGGCCCTAGCCCGACCGTGAGGGAGGGCTCATCAATCTCAGCGGCATAAAAACTGGGCCCTCCCTGACGGTCGAGCCAGTGCCCCGGTAACAAAGGTGGATAGGAGCGAAACGAAATGGCTGTAGTCGTTAATGAATTCGAAGTGATGCCGGCGACGCAACCCGCGCAAACGCGCGGCTCTGATTCCGACAAAGGTGGCGGAGAGGAAAAGTCGCCACCGTCGGAGCACGAGATTGAACGGCTGGTCGAACAGCAGATGAGCCGCAGTGAACGTGTCTGGGCTTACTAAAGAGTCTTATGCCGGATAGCGAGACAACTGGGCTAAAGGAATCGCGGCCGTCGATCTTTATCGACGGCGCAGAGAATCCGCCGTTGAGTGGCGGCCTAATGAGTCTGTTGATCGCTGAGAACACGAGCGGCCTTTATCGCTGCGAAGCAAAATTCGGCAACTGGGGGACTATTAACAGCAGCACGGACTTTCTCTACTTTGACCGGCGCACGCTCGAATTTGGCAAAGCTTTTCAAATCAAGCTTGGTTCAGATTCGATCTTTCAGGGGAAAATCATGGGCTTGGAAGCACGGTTTCCAGAAGGCCAATCACCCGAGATTAGCGTGCTGGCTGAAGATCGCTTTCAGGATTTGCGCATGACCCGCCGCACCAGAACTTTTAGCGAAGCGAGCGACTCTGATGTGATCAATCAAATCGCCAACGACCACGGTCTGAGCCCAAGTGTCGATATCAGCGGACCAAACTACGCGGTGCTGGCTCAGGTCAATCAAAGCGATCTCGCGTTTGTGCGCGACCGCGCCCGGGCCATTGACGCCGAAGTATGGATGGATGGCAGCACGCTCAACGCGAAATCGCACACCGGGCGCGCCGGCGAAAGCTTGCAGATGACTTACGGAAATCAGTTGCGCGAATTCACCGTGCTGGCCGATCTCGCCATGCAGCGGACCAGCGTGGCGGTCAACGGCTGGAACATCTCGAGCAAGTCAGCTCTGCAATACGAAGCGACTGACTCAGTCATCAGCAGCGAACTGAACGGAGATACCAGTGGCGTCAGCATTCTTCAATCAGCCCTCGGCGCGAGGAAGGAAGCTCTCGCGCACACGGTGCCCTTGAACGATCAAGAGGCGCAATACGAAGCCGAGACTTTCTTCAAGATGAGCGCCCGACGGTTCGTAGTCGGCCGCGGCGTGGCTGAGACGAAAGCAACTCTGCGCGTGGGCGCCAAGCTGGACCTCCAGGGGCTGGGCCCGCTTTTCAACGGCAAGTACTACGTCGCGGAAGTGAAACACATTTTTGATAGCGCCAAGGGTCTGCGCACCGAATTTCGTTCTGAGCGGCTGGGCATTGGGAGTTGAGATCAAAATCTCAAGGCCAGATTTGAGATTTGAGATTTGAATATCAGAAGCAGTTGAGTTTCAGCGCATGCACGACAAGCCACCTTTTGAAATGATCCTGGATGTCCGGCTGCCGAGCGGTTTGGGCGGCCGCTGGTACGGCGCCTTCCCTGCTCTGGTGACCGACATCAAGGATCCCGACGGCCAGGGTCGGGTGAAGATTTCGCTGCCATGGTCGGCCGACACCGCGGGCGGGAGCTACGAAACATGGGCGCGGCTGGCGACCTTCATGGCCGGGAACAACCGCGGCAGTTGGTTTATTCCCGATGTGAACGACGAAGTGCTGATCGTTTTCGAGGGCGGCGATCCTCGCCGGCCTTATGTGATCGGCGCGCTCTGGAATGGTTCGGATTCGCCGCCTGAGTCGATGGACGGCAGCGGCAACAACTACAAAAAAGTTCTGCGTTCGCGCAACGGAGTGAAGATCACTCTGGATGACAACGATGGCCAGGAACAGATGATCCTGGAAACTCCCGGCGGCCAGAAGATGACGCTGAAAGATGGTCCGGGATCGGTAGAGATCATCGACAGCAACGGTAATTCAATAAAGCTCGAAACCAGCGGCATCACGATCAACGCCTCAGCCAAGGTGACGATCAACGCTTCGCAAGTCTCAGTCTCAGCCGGCATGGTTACAGTCGACGCGGGCATGTCGAAATTCAGCGGCGTGGTGCAGTGCGACACTCTGATCAGCAACACCGTCATCAGCACTACCTACACGCCGGGCGCGGGAAATATTTGGTGAGCGATGGCTAAGGAACAGATACAGTGGGCATCTCCGCCGCCGCTCTGGCCGCAAGCCGCCGGCGCGACCGACCTCAATCTGCGTCGCAACGTCCTGCGCCAGCCGGCGATCCTTCGCTTTGCCGCTGACACCTTCATGGACGATTTCGTAAGTTTGCTCGACACTGATCCGGCACGTCTGCCTGACTTGATCGCCAATCCCGAAACCTGGCGCGGGCCCACCGTTGGTCCCGAACCGATCAAACCGGTGCCGGCTTTTGCGCGCACGCTCAATCGACTCGGTCTTGCCGCGGCGCGTCAAAACAGCGCCGCTCTCGTTACCGGCGGCAAGGGCGTCTCGTCGCTTGTCCCAGCTGGAACGACGCCACCGCCAGCCAAGCTCAAGCTCTATCAACCCGCTCATCAGCGTCACTATCTGGTGACTTCGTCACTGGTTTGCGGCCGGGCAGGTCTTCCTGATCATGCGATCAATCCGGGCCGCCAGGAACGTGCGACGTTCGTTATCCGGCGCATGTTCCCGCCCGGCGAATTGAACATCGGTGTGCCGCTGCCCGAATTCGATGCTGACACCTGGCAAGAATACGCATTCATCTCGAAGTCCGGCGGCAGCTCATGGACCAGCGTTGCTCTGGCACAACAAAAAAACAGCGGCGGGCTGATCGAAGGCGAAGAGCAGTTGCCGCTGTTTCCGATGAACTTTACCGAGGACGACGGCCGCCGGCGCCGCGTGCTTACCGGTTTGATTCCAGTCGGAAAACGCGAAGCTTACATGGGCGCGGCATTCAAAAAACAGGGGAATCAAAAGCCGGTAGTGACGCGCGATCCGCCTCCAGATCCTCGCATGCACTTGTTCTGGTCGCAGGTCACCGAACCATGGAAAAAGTTGCTTGAGCAGGCAACCGTAGCCGCGCGAATGAAAAAGGGCAGTCCGGTTCCCACCGATCCTACGAAGCCTCCGCCGGCGGCAGTGGATCTCAACGCAGACAACCTGGGGACGACGATCAATACCACGCGCGAACAAATGCAAACCGGATCGTGGTACATCGTTTTGGATTTTGCGAACCTGCTGAAAAGGCAAATCCCCAGAGTCTGGCGACTATTAAATGGTCAGCAGCCCGAAGCCTCAGACCCGCCGTTTAGCGCGGCCGAGAATGCGCTGTTCGGGAAGATATCGACCACGACCTTCGCTCCGGCACAGGCGACAGCGCTGGTCCAGGGCACGGCCTACAGCCCGACCCAGGTCAAGAATTCTCTCAAGGATGCGCTGCTTGCGGTTAAGGCCGGTCAGATCGAAACCAACCTTGAGTCCGTCAAAAGTTCGTACGCGCGAAAAGCTCCGGATGCACTGTGGCCCGGTTTTCTTTTTCCGTTGGCAGATCCGGTGCTGGTTCCGCCGCTGGCTGATTCGTCGCAGGTTGATAACCTGGCGGACCTGATTACCGCGGCGCTGCCCGCGAAGCCCGCCGCCGAGGTGCCCATCAACCCGCTGATCTCCCAGCAGCCGATGGACATGCGCGAAGGTTGGTTTGTAATTCGCTGCGTCTTCGAAAGACCAGAATGCGGGCCCATAGATCCGCCGTTGCTGAGCGCGCCGACCCGTGCGTTTCAAATGGCGGGGTTCTTTGATCCCGACGCGCCCGCCCGTCCGATTCGCATCGCGTTGCCGCTCGACACATCGCCGGCCGGCTTGCGCAAATTCGACAAGAACACAGCCTTCATGATCTCGGACATGCTGTGCGGCCAGATAGATCGTTTGAAGGGCATGACCCTGGGCGATCTGGTGCTATCGGTGCTGCCATGGCCCTTTCACAAAGATCTGTCGGTGCCGGACGGCGGGCCTTGCACGGATGGCGGGATTGAAGTGGGAATGATCTGCTCCCTCTCGATTCCGATCATTACGATCTGCGCGCTGCTCCTGCTCATGATTATCGTCAGCCTGCTCGACATAATCTTTCGCTGGGTGCCGTTTTTCATATTCTGTTTTCCGCTGCCGAAGTTCAAGGCGAAGGAGAGCAGTTAGTTAGCCGAGATGCCATTGTGGCACGCGCGTCTTGCGCGTGATTTATGGGGGGACGCGCGTGCCATTGCTGAGTTGAAGTGAACCGATGAATGCTGGGCAAATTTTTGGTAGGGGAATTAGTTTTCCGCCGCGGGTTGGCCCGGATGGCCGGATCGCCTGGTCTGAAGGCGAGGTCAACGTGCGGGAATCAATCCGCGTGATTTTGATGACTGAACAACCCGAACGCTTGCGATCGCCAACTTTTGGCGGCAGCCTGACGCGCTTTCTATTTGAACCAAACACAGTCAGCACGCGCCGTTCGATTCAGGATCGCATCACGAAAGAGTTGGCCCAGTGGGAACCGCGGATTCGCGTTGAGTCGGTCAACGTCGATCCCGATCCGGCCGACAGCCAGGCTGCGGTGGCCACCATTACTTACAAGCTGGTGGCGACTCAGGCAATAGAACGCGTCAGTGTGAACGTGACCCTGGGAAGCTAGTTACCGAGGAGCCGAACTGTATGCCTTTACAAATTCCCTCACTCGACAATCGTCGTTATCAGGACCTGCTGAACGAAGCGCTGGCCCGCATACCAGTGCACAATCCTGAATGGACGAATTTCAACAAGAGCGATCCGGGTGTCACGCTGATCGAGCTCTTTGCTTTTCTGACAGAGAACCTGCTCTACCGATCAAATCAGATCCCGGAACGCAACCGGCGCAAGTTTCTGCAACTGCTGGGCGTGCCGCTGCAACCTGCTTCGTCCGCGCTTGGCCTGGTTAATTTCACCAACGATCGCGGGCCGCTACAGACGATCACGCTGAACGGCGGGCTGGAAGTCCGCGCGGGCCAGATCCCGTTTCGCACCGATCAGGGCTTGGACGTCCTGCCGATCGAAGCGCAGGTCTATTACAAGAAAATCGCGACCGCGGATCCGGCAGTCCAGGATTATTACAAGCTGCTCTACGCGTCCTACACGGGACAGAATTCTGAGAACGAGGTCCAACTGTATCAAACTGTTCCGGTCGATGGGCGCGACGGAAACGAAGTGGCGATCAGCCAGGACACCACCGACCGGTCGTTGTGGATCGCATTGCTGGTGCGGGCGGGCGACAAGCCCGTCGACAAGACTGAGAAGGCCCTCGAAGATCTCAGAAACCGGGCGCGCGACGCCATCGCCGGCAAGACGATTACTCTGGGAGTGATTCCGGCCGTTGATCAGGCGACGCAACAGCTTTTGCCGGCGGGTACTGCCAATTCTGAAGGCGATCCGCTGCTGCAGTACTTCATTCCGAATGTGCCCAGTGACGGCAAGCTGCCCACCGATCCAACGCTCCGTGATCCCAAGTACAAGGCGCTCGTGCCCGCAACTCAAAGCAACGTGCTCGAGGCCCCGGGAGTCGTTCAGATAACCCTGCCGCCGGCTGCGGAACTAAAGCTCTGGACCAACCTGGATCCGCTCGAACAAGGGGTCGAGAATTTCCCGCCGTCGCTCGAAGACAGTCGCTTGAACGATCGCGTAATCACCTGGCTGCGCATCCAGGCCTCAGCCGCCGTGCGCACAAAGATACTTTGGGTCGGCATCAACACTGTTCCCATCACTCAGCGCGCGCACATCAACAACGAACTGCTGCCGGACGGTACCGGCGCACCCGATCAAAGCGTCGTGCTCTCGCGCAAACCGATCGTGCCGGCATCTGTCCGGCTGATCGTGAGCACTCCGTCCGGTGAAACCAGTCTGTGGCAGGAAATCGACGACCTGCTGAGCGCCGGGCCTGAGGTCCAGGTAACCGATCCAAAACTGGCTCCCGGAGCTACGAGCGCTACGAATGTGCCCGTTGAGGTCTTTGTAGTCGATGCCGAAGCCGGCCAAATCAAATTTGGCGATGGGCTGCGCGGCAAGCGGCCACCTGGCGGCGCGAAGATGCGCGTCAGTTACGATTACGGGGTTGGCTCAGCCGGCAACGTCGGTCCCAATTCGATCAATACCAGTCCGGCTTTGCCGGCCGGCATCAAGGTCGGCAACCCGGTGCGCACCTGGAACGGAACTGAAGCCGAAAAGGTCAGCGAGGGCGAGAAACAGATTGCGCGCTATCTGCAACATCGCGATCGCCTGGTTAACGCGACCGACTTCGAAACCATTACGTTGCGCACTCCCGGCGTGGATATCGGCCGGGTCGAGGTTATTCCGGCTTTCAATCCCAACCTGACCCCGAATGAACCCGGCGATGCTCCGGGCGCGGTCACCCTGATGGTGATTCCGCGAAATGATCTAAAGCAGCCCGACGCGCCGAACGCTGATGCGATCTTCCTGAACACCATTTGTCGTTATCTCGATCCGCGCCGGCTGGTGACCACTGAGCTGTTTCTTCGCGGACCAGTTTACAAACAAATCTGGATCTCGGCGGGCATCAACGTCGTCGCCGGCGTGGCTATTGCCGAAGTGCGCGAAGCCGTCAAGCGTGCGCTGCTGGATTTTCTGGCGCCGCTGAAGAGATCGACCGGAGTCACGGACAGTCTGACTTCCCTGACGACACCAGGATATGCCGCAGCGCAGAAGGGCTGGCCGCTTTGCAAGGCCGTAACTGCGCGCGAGTTGCTGGCGGTCGCCAGCCGGGTGACGGGAGTGTTGTTGGTTAACGACGTACTGATCGCCGAAGGCACCAAACCGACTGCCGATCAGATTCCGATGAGCGGACTCGAGCTGCCGCGAGTCATGGGCATCACCATCGGCATCGGCGATCCAATGGACTTGGATCAATTGCGCGGTCAAGCGGCTGCGCCGGCGACCGGCACCACAACCGCGGGATCAAAGATTGTTCCGGTTCCGGTAATTCCCGACGAGTGCTAACCAAATGGACGCAAACGGAACTCGATTTCATCTCTTGTTAGGGCGCGACGATTGGGCCGGCTGCTCGGTCGCGATTTCGTCCGGCAAGGAGCTGCCGCTTGCCGTCTGGAAAGTGAAGCCGTCGCGAGCGGAAGGCGGCTTGAGCTGGAACGACGAACGTAAAGAGGTGACGTTGCAACCGCGCCTTTTCAACTTCACGTCAAGAGACACGCTGCCGCTGCTCGACAATCGCAGAGGCGCCGGGCGTGATCGATACGGCAACTGGTATTGGATCGATGAAACCAGTCGCAAAGTTCGTGTGTTGTCGACGGGCTCAGGCGAAACCTCCGACTTTTGGCCCGTGCAAGCGGACTGCGCCCGCCGGGAAGAATCCCATGGCGATTTTCAGCCCCGTGACAAAGAACAACCTGCTGCTCCCCTGGGCGTCTGCGGCCTGGCTGTCACCGAAGACCATTATCTGGTGGTCGGTGTGCTCGAACCGGCCGGGCTCCTGATATTTGATCTGCACACCGGAGGCGAGCCGCGCCAACTGTTCTGGCCCGCGAGCATGCCGTTCGTTCCCTTTGACATGGCGCCCAGGCCCGGAGGCGGCGTGTGGATTTTGGATCGGACGAATCGCTGTTACTGGGCGCTTGATAGACACTTTAATCCGATCGGGCCGGAGGGTGACGACGCGTTACTGGCTGACGCCCAGGCGGATGATTTTCAACCGATTGAGCAGAATGGGGCACACGGGAGTGCGCGGCGTTTGTTCCCCGGCAGCTTTTCGTTGTTGCAATCGCCGCTATCGCCGAGCGATCCGATTTCGATTGAGGCCCTGCCCGACGGGACGGTATTGATTCTCGATTACGATCCAAACCAGAGCTTCTCGCGCATCTACCGTTATCGCTTTGGCCAACAACTACCGGACAAGATTTCCACCGATGCAATCCTGAGCTTGATTGAGGAAGAACGGCAGAGTGACTTCGCTTTGACCGGCTATGACATAGCCTTTGTGCCAGAGCACGACGAGAACGGCCTGAGAGTTCAGGACCGTTTGTATGTCGTTGCGGCGGATGGCAATCAAAGCTACGCATTTCGTTTGTGCTTGCGCGATCAAAAGATCGAACTGCAACCGATTGCCGAATATCTGCCGATGCGTCTCTTCGGCGGCAAGGCGATCGTCGCCGCGGGCTCTGCGGCTTACTATGACTTTGCTGAGAACTGGATTCCGCTGGTCCAACAACGCCGGCCACGATACGTAGCGGAAGCAACGTTGACTACTCCGGTCTTCGATGGCCGCGATCCCGATTGTGTCTGGCATCGTTTAATGCTCGACGCGCGCATTCCGCCAGAGTCCGTCGTAGAAGTTTGGAGCCGCGCCGCCAACGAGGAAAGCGATCTGCCCTTAACGCAATGGCAGCGCGAGCCGCAGCCTTATCTCCGTGGCGACGGGACTGAGCTCCCTTTCCTTCGCTGGTCACAATCTATTACCTGCGCCGCGGCCGGTAACGCCAAGCTCGGCGATGGGACCTGGGAGTTATTATTTCAACGCGCGCAGGGCCGCTACCTGCAACTGCGGATTCGCCTTAGCGGCGATGAACGTTCTACTCCGCGACTGCGCGCGTTGCGCGCTTATTACCCGCGTTTCTCGTATCTCGCCAACTACTTGCCCGGCGTCTATCGTGAAGATGAGCAGTCGGCCTCCTTCCTCGATCGCTTTCTCGCCAACGTCGAAGGTCTCTACACCACTTTGGAAGACAAGATCGCCGCCGTGCAGGTTTTGCTGGATGTGCGCAGCGCGCCGAAAGAGGTTTTGGACTGGCTGGCGGGTTGGTTCGGCGTGGCGCTCGACCCGAGCTGGGATGAACCAAAGCGACGAATGTTTATCGCGCACGCGATGGACTTTTTTCAATATCGCGGCACGATTCGCGGCGTCACGATGGCGCTGCATCTGGCACTGGATGCGTGTGCGGACGAGACAATCTTCTCAGTGGCCTCGGCCCGGCGGCAGAACGAAGAAATCCGAATCGTTGAGAAGTACCTGACCCGGCAAATGCCGGCCGTTGTGCTCGGTGATCCAACTGAGTTGAGTGGTATGCGCACAGTCACCACGGACCCTTCATGGCAGCCGAGCCAGGGCCGCGCCAGCCTGAGTCAGCGCTATGCGGCGCTTATTGGAGACGCCGCGAACCCGGAGTCGCTTCAATACCCGCTCGTCCCGCCGGCTGATCCCGATACCGCCGCACAATGGACGGAATTCTCTCAAACGACTTTGGGATTTGTACCCTCCACCGCGGCGACTGAAAGGATCACCTGGCAAGCTTTTCTCACCGGCCGCTATGCCCACATCGAATCGCTAAACGCAACGCACCACACCAGCTATCAGAAGTTCGACGATATCTCTGTGCCGCGCGATCTGCCCATGGTCGAAGCCGCGCAACAGGATTGGACTGACTTTGTCCTGGATCCCAAACCGGTGCGAACGCCGGTTGATCGTCTTCTCTGGCAGGACTTTCTGGCTCGGCGTTATCGCCGCATAAAGGCGCTCAACCAGGCTTACGGAACTAAGTGGGCGAGTTTCGAAACTGTGGCCCTGCCCGATGAGCTGCCAAACGACGGCGGCCCACTACAGGATTGGTTCCAGTTCGAAGCCGTCGTGATGTTGATGCAGCGCACGGCGCATCGTTTCACTGTCTTGCTGCCGGTACCTGCGTCTTTGGCCTTTGATCCTAACGAGCATCAACGCCGGTTGGATCTGTCGCGGCGGATCATCGAGCTGGAAAAGCCTGCGCATACGGTTTTCGATGTGAAGTTTTATTGGGCGATGTTTCGTGTGGGCGAGGCGCGCTTGCAACTCGACACCATCATCGATCAGGGCAGCCGCGCGCCACAACTGATGCCCCAGCTGATTCTGGGACAGGGATTCGTCGGTGAAAGTTATCTGGCGCCGCCGGTACCTGAGGACGCAAACGACCGCTACATCCTAGGACGCGATCCGCTCGTCCCGACGCCTAACTAAGGAGACAAAACCATGAGTTGTTTCTCATCAAATTCGACCGGTGCGACAGTCGCTGAGCCTGACCCGACTAAACACGTTAACTATGCCCTTGGGATGGTTTTGGGTGTCGACGATTTCAACCAGGAGTTCGCTTACCTGTCCGGGCGCGACCAATGGATGGCGCGCGATCTGATTGGTTATGGCACCGTACGCGGCCTGCAAGTCGCGATCGATGACAGTCCGGGCGCCAATCCGCGAATTCGGGTAGAGCCGGGTGTGGCCGTCAGTCCGCGCGGGCAGATGATCTGTGTGCCGTCGCCCCAGTGCGCTTTCCTGGGTGAGTGGCTGATTTCAAATGCGAAGGACTTGTTGACCAGGATCAGCTCGCCGCTCTCCGCCGACCTCAGTCTTTATATCGTCCTCTGTTATCGCGATTGTCCAACCGACGAAGTGCCGATCGCCGGCGAACCCTGTCGCAGCGAAGATCAGTTAAAGGCCGCGTCCCGGATCACGGATGATTCTTGCCTGGAGTTGCGCACCTCGAAACCGAATCAACGTGAAGAGAACGCGGTCCGCGATTTCGCCCAATGGCTCAGCCAGGTTGAGATTGGCACCAGCGGCTCGATCCCTCTGGATCAGTTTCTTCAGGCGATTCGTGATGCGGCGTTTTCGTGGCTTACTTCTCCGCCGTCATCGCCGCCGACTGATTTCATGTTCGGTTCGCCACCTGCCTGGTTGCAAATCGATGTTGCCGACGCCGCTGAATACATGCGCGCGGCATTTCGCGTCTGGGTAACTGAACTGCGGCCCAAGTGGATTGCCCGTTGGCACGGTTGCGCACCGGCTAGTTTTGCGAGCGACGACGCGGCCGAAGAGGATTGCGTTCTGTTGGCGGAGTTAAAGGTACCGCTGAAGTTGACCTCGCCGATCACTATCACTCTGGACGACCAGGCCACGGTCATAAAAAATGAAGACGAACGACCATACGTCGTTCACCTGCGCATGGTGCAGGAGTGGCTGTTGGAAAGCATCCGAGCGGACGTTCCCGTAACCCTCAATGGTGACGCGGTCGGGCCGGTGGCGAGTAACGTCGTGCAAGGCCTGCAAAAATTTCCGATCGATCCGACAGCACCGAAGGACAAACAGCTATTAGCATTCTCTGGCGGAAAGTGGACCCCAACTGATCCGCCGCCACCACCACCGCCGCCTCCACCTATTCCTAACCTGAGCGGCGATGTGGTGAACCCGCTAACAAGTAACGTCGTACAGGGCCTGCAAAAATCTCCGATCGATCCAAAGCCGCCGAAAGACAAACAGATATTGACCTTTACCGGCGGTAAGTGGACTCCGACAGATCCGGCAGCGCAAGCGATTCCTAATCTGGGTGGCGATGTTGTCAACACTCTGGCCAACAACAAGGTGCAGAAGCTCCAAAGCGTCCCACTCGATGTGTCGGGAGCCGTGATCGATGGCCAGGTCCTCACCGCGCGCAGTGGGAAACTGCACCTGGAAGCGTTGCCGGCCCCGGCCCCTCAAGTTGTGTCCGGCAGTTTCGTCGAGCATCCGCAAGGTCTGCCGAAATACGCGATCGTCGCGGCGGGCATTGTGAGGTCCGGAAGCCCCAGAGGTCCTGTCTACAACGGTCTCAAAGTCGTAAGGGTAACTCCTAAGACAGGGGACATCCAGCTAACCTTCGACCAGTTCAAGACACCGGATGACTCGACTTTCGAGTACATCGTCAAAGTGCTCGTTGTGTTACCAAAGGCCGGGTTTATCCCAATCGTTTCTTTCAGGAATTTCCTGCCAAGGAACGGCGGCTTTGTAATCAATGTCTTAAACGCCGGGCAGGCGGATCCGACAATGCTGGACACACTTGAGTTAATGGTTGAAGTCAGCCGCTATGAAGGAATCAGCAATGTGGCCTAGGTCACTGGCGGGGAGGAACACGCATGAGTGCTGTTGAACTGCAAAATCCAATTCTTGATGGCGGCATCCGTTCCGTGAACTTCTTCAACGGACGCTTACTGACTGCCCGCGACTTGAGTCGTGAGCAGGACGCAAACCGCGAAGCGACCAATCGTCTGGGCCAGGCGGTTGGCGACGGCGTGGCGTACGGACTGGAAGTGTCAAAGTCGCAGTCACCAGACAATAAGACGGAGACACCGATTCTCACTATCGAAGCGGGCCTGGCGATCAATCGTCAGGGGCTCGCCCTGCGACTCACTAATAAGACCGACATCAGTTTGGTGCAACAGGCCAGCGCCAGCGCGGTGGTGTCAAAGACCTTCGGTGAATGTTCAGGATTGCAATTCGGGACCTCGCTCACCGGTGACGGATTGTTTCTGTTAACGCTGGCGCCGGCTACGAAGAGTGAAGGCAAAGCGACGGTTAGTGGTTTGGATGCCCTCGGCTCACCTTGTAATACAGACGCCGTCGTTTCGGCGGTCCAGTTTCGTTTGATTCCGCTGCCCGACACGCTCGTCGCAGAGTCACCTGACAAGACCAAACTCCGCAATCATCTGGCTTATCGATTCTTTGGCGCGCCTGAAACAGCATCATTTGCGCGCAATCCGTTTGGGCCCTCCTTAGCCAAGTACGGCCTGCTTGATGCTTTGCGGGACAATCCATTGACAGACTGCGACGTGCCGCTGGCAGTTCTGTATTGGACCCTCTCAGCCGGGATCAAATTCATCGATTTGTGGTCGGTGCGGCGGCGGGTCACCCGAAAGGCCGTCTATTCACATTGGGAACCCTCGGCGAGTGACCGGCGGCAAAGTGAAGGCGAAGCCGCGTTTCTGCAGTTCCAGGATCAACTCGATTCGGTTATCCAGGAAGAGAGCGCAACGCTCTCCGGCCTCCGGGCGGATCAGCGGTTTGAGTTTCTGCCGGCGGCGGGTTATCTACCGGTCGCGGCCGGAGGCTTCGACTGGGAGACCTTTCTTGGACCGTTCGCAGCCAGACAGATCTCGGTTGACGAAGGCATCATGCGCGAGATACTGCATCGCTCGTTCTTCATTGAGCCAATCAAGGTTGGTTCATTTGCCGACGGCCGCCAGTCAAAAATAGCGCCGCCTGTTCCAGTCGATGTCTTTACGGTACCGGGCCAGGACAACTTTGTTTTGTTTGCGCGCTCGACAAACAGTCGCATTCGCGTGTTCCTCAAGCCGATCCCTCAGACAACTACCGGACTAAACATCGAAGCAGCCACGGAATCGAGTTCCGAAACCAACGACGCGACTGCTTCCTCTGACGGCCCGTGGTTCGAAATTCAAGCCGCGCCAGATAGTTACACGGTGGATGTCACGCTGCCGGGCTATGAGAAACCAGCTCCGGCCGCGGTCGCAGGAATCGGCGGACGCACGTCAGACATCGAGATCTCACTTACACCATTGCCACGAGGATCGATCTTGATCACCGTCCAGGACAACCAGACAAAAGGCTTCATCAATGACGAGGTCCAGTCTTTAACCGTGAAAGATTCTGATGGAGTGAGCACCGATGGAAAGGCGACGGCCGCAGGTTGGGTTGTATCAAATCTGCTTCCGGATACTTATGACCTCAGCGTCCTGGCCACCGGCCATAGTCCCGGCAGCGCCTCAAATATAGAGGTCAAGCCAAACCAGGTGGCCAACGTTAAGATCTTCCTTGACGCGAAGGCCCCGCCGAAGGACCAGCCGAAAGGTTGCGTAGACACAACGGCCCAGATAAAGGCCAAGGGCTATGACTTGAGGATCTGTGTGAAGCCCCAGAACATTGCTTTCAAAGGAACGCGAACCACTGGTTTGATTGCGGTGACTCTCGACAAAGCTGGGGATAAGTGGGCCAACCAATGGCAGGACTGGCTGGACAGGGCATATGACGGCCTCGGGATAGCCGAGAGTGAGCCGAGGGTTTACCTGGACTCAAGGGCCGTGCTCAGCGGCAGGTCGCTGCAGATTGAGCAAAAGCCACAAAAGCCTAAAGCGGGCATGGTCATCACCGACAAAGAAATGATGGTCGGCAATCAGGAAGTCATGACCTTGAATATGCAGGAGATAAAGCAGCGAGCCACTGGCCCTGAGGGCCTCTTGGTCTTCGGCAAAGTCTCGGTTCCCCTTACTGTAACGTCTTTGGACATCTTTTAAGGTGAGGCATCTCGCTGACTGAGTAGTGGGCAATTTGAACCGGCGCAGAACGCGATCGGGTGCGACTCAATTCGGATGACTTGAGGTGTTAGTCGAAAACCGAACATCGATTGGCAAACTTCGCGTGGCCAGCAATGACCGCGACACCTTGCGCGTTCAACTGGAACTCGGCCACCTGCTTTCGTTGGTCGATCTGCATCCGCGCAGCTTGCCGGCCAGCGCCATCGTTTGTGTGAAAAAGTTTTCTGCTCCGCAGCCGGCTTCCTCTTACCACGAGCTGCTCAGTTCAGACTGGCAACAGGCAGTACGCGCCGCGCTGGGCTCAGTCGCGGACGCCGCCGCGCGGCCGATCGAAGGCGTGCCTTCAGCGGGTGCAAACGCTGTTATCTTCGCCGACGTAGCAGAAATGCTCGCCTGTCTCGCACGCGACTGGTGCGATGGCAGTGTCCACGCGTATTGGTGGTGGCGCGTCTTGCTAAAAGACCAGAGTTCCCTTTGGAAGATCTGGAGTCGCGAACCTGAATCCATTCCGACGGCGCTGGCGCACCTGGCGAGAAGAGGCAAGCTGGTTGAGTTCGTTACTGCCCTGCGCGATGAAGAAGCTCGCGATCTTACTCACCGAGTGGTTCATGCCTTTGGACTCAGGGAACTTTTGCCGGTCATCGATCGGCCGATTGCACGCGGACCATCTGCCTTTGAGAAAGGGACCGAGCCTTCGTCCCCGGATCGATCAGCCGCTCGCGGAACTCAAATTACTTCACTCGCAGTGACGGCGCCATGGCGCCAATTCGTGCCAGAAACCCAGGAAAAACAGCTAAGCTCCCCGGCAGAGCGTTTCCTCGGAATTGCGTTGATGATCCAGCGCGCGCCTGCGCGGGCACGGTCAACGCGTTTTGCGCACGCGGTTCAGCGCTGGCAGCAACAACTCGCTGTGCCTTCCGCAATCGACCGCTACTCATCAGCCGTGCCGGAGATCGATGCCGCCGCGCCGGCAATTCAACCATCCAGCACACGCCGTCAGCTTCACCAGCAACGTCCCGCGCCGCCAGCCGAACAGTTCATCATGAACAGTGAAGCTGATTCCAAACGAAGCGAACAATTGCAGAGTTCAACCTCGACGCTGGTCGCCACGGACAAGCCGCCTGTGGAACCTGGTCCTGAATGTGTCGAATCAGAAACCAACCCAACGTCGGTCGCGACGTCTGGTCCTGAAGGGACGACACGTCAACGCGACCCCATGCTCGCCGATGTTATCGAAAGCGATTTGCAGATTGCCGAGGACTCTGTCGCTGATAAAATCGAGAGCGCGCTAAACGTTCTATCTGAGCCGGGCGAAAGCGCACCCCATGCCGAGCTCGCCACCGAACCTGAGTTCGTTCCCGCAGCGTTTGCGTCCGCCGAGCCGGAGCGCGCCGAACCATCGGTGGCTAGAGACAGCGACCAATTCCTGGACGCGATCGAAACTGAAACGGAGCTCGGTGGACTTTTCTATTTCCTCAATCTAGCCCTTTACCTCGATCTGTATTGCGACTTTACAAATCCGACTGGGACTGGGATCGAACTAAGCATCTGGGATTTCATCGCGCTGATTGGGACCGAACTGATCGGAGATCCCACTCCAGACGATCCTATCTGGTCGTTATTGGCTGACCTCGCCGGTCGCGATCACGGCGACTCTGCGGGGATTGACTTCGCTCCATCAGATGAATGGCGCATTCCAGCCGAGTGGTTGTCGGCTTTCAAGTCCAGTGAGCCGGCGCGATGGAGCGCGACGAGCGACCGCCTGCGTCTGCTGCACCCGGCCGGATTTCTGGTTTTGGATTTGCCGCTCAGTTCAGGTGATCCGGCCGCGCAGCTTCGGCGCGAGATCATTCCATACCAAGATCGCGGCATGCCTGTGGTTCACGGGCGGGTCGAGCACCCCAGCGGCGCGCCGGGGATTCCGCACGCCCGCGCCACTCAAAGTCCAAGTCATGAATCTCCTCCACCGATCCGCGTATGGCTCTCTCGTTTGATGCCTTACCTGCGGGCGCGCCTGCGCCGCGCTCTGGGACAAACTGAATCGTCCACCGAGGATCTCGCGCGAATTCTCTGTCGCTGCTATGGCAGGGTTCGCGTCACGGCGACTCATTTGGATGTGTTTTTTAATTTGGCGGAGCTCCCGATTGAGATTCGACTCGCGGGACTCGATCGCGATCCGGGATGGGTCCCGGCCGCCGGACGCTTTATCACGTTTCATTACGACTAAGACTTCGAAACGAAACTGAGAACAGCTTTGCTACGAAGACAAAAAAATCCTTTCGATGATTGGCCGCGGACACCCGCGGCGCATTTCAAGTTGTACTTCTTTGCGGCCGCTTCGCGACTGCTTTATGAACTGGGTCAGACTTTCGGCACGTCGGGAGAAGTCTTCAAACAGTATCCGTTCTTAGCCGGCTATGCCCGAGAACTGGCTGAGCACGAACCGCCTGACGCAAATCTCAAGCAGCCGGCTGCCTGGTGGCAGACAACGCTGCTCTCATGGGAAGCGTCGACTCGCGATCAACTGCCATTGCGCGCGTTGCGTGATACCTGCGCGCTCGATCACGACGCCATGACGTTGCTGTTGGGCATTGGGTTGAGAGAAGAAGACGCGCGCTTCGGCTTGCTGTTTGAGTCAATGCAAGGCGGCAGCGGGCACCAGCGACCGACCATAGGTTTTCTGAATGCCCTTTGGCGCGGCAGTAATCAAGGCTTGGAGGCGCGGGCGCATCTAAAGCGGCTCGATGAACTCGGTCTGATCGCGCTCACAAACACAGAACTGCCGCGGGCCCAATGGACGGTGGAACTGCCGGGAATTTTCTGGGATGTAATGCGCGGCGACGCCGGCGAGTCAATCGCTTCCTGGGCCCGGTACCGCGCGCCTGAGAGCCTCTGTCCATTTACTGATTTGATTCTTCCGCCCGAGCTTCGGATCAAGCTCGCGTCTTTTTCCAAGCTCTTTGCTTCGGCTCAACCCGGCGCGCTGATCGTGCGTGGACCAGAGCACAACGGTAGAAGAACCCTACTAGGATCTGTGGCCCGGGAACTGGGCCAGGGCTTAATCGAGATTAGCCTCCCTGATCAGCAGGACACTCGCTGGCGATTCGTCGGTCCGCTGGCAACCATGTTGCGCGCGCTGCCCGCGGTGATGGTGAACGCTCAACCCGGAGAGACTCACGAAGTGCAGCCACTGAATGGGCATCGCGGCCTCGTCGGTTTCGTCCTTGGCAAGCAGGGCGGACTGTCGGGAGCGAATATTGAGGGAGGAATGACGGTTTCTTTAGAGATGCCGGATCCCAACCTGCGGCGCGCGCATTGGCAGCAGGCGCTCTCGCGGAACGTTCCTGACGATCTCGGCGCTATCTGCGATCGCTTTCGGCTGACTGGAGGCAATATCCGCCGCGCGGCGCGGCTAGCGAAGACCACTGCGTCGCTCGCCGGTCGCGATCGCATCGCGCTCGCCGACGTTCGTGAAGCCAGCCGTGCATTGAATCGTCAAACCCTCGACACGCTGGCTACTCACATTCCAACCGTGGGGGATTGGAGTTGTCTCTCAATCAGATCACAGACATTGCAGGAACTGCGCAATCTCGAGCTGCGTTGCGCTCATCGCGAACGCTTACAGGACTCTGTCGGCTCAGCCCTGGTGGAACAGATGAACTCAGGCGTGCGGGCACTGTTCAGTGGGCCCAGCGGCACCGGCAAGACGCTGGGCGCGCGCGTGCTGTCGGCGGTGCTGCAAAAGGACCTTTACCGCCTCGACCTTTCCACGGTAGTCAACAAATACATCGGCGAGACTGAAAAGAACTTGAGCCGGGTGTTTGCTCGAGCTGAAGAGCTGGACGTCATTTTGTTGCTTGATGAAGGCGATGCCCTTTTGACCCAGCGCACCGACGTGCATAACGCAAACGATCGTTATGCCAATCTGGAAACCAACTATCTGCTGCAACGGCTTGAGTCCTTTGAAGGGATTCTGATCGTCACCACCAATGCCGGCGATCGGATTGACCGCGCCTTCCAACGTCGCATGGACATCGTGATCAGCTTTCCGCCTCCGGACGCGAACGAACGCTGGAACATCTGGCAACTTCACCTGCCACCGGCCCACACGGTCCACGATTCTCTGCTGGCCGAGGTGGCGCAGCGCTGCGAGCTGACGGGCGGCCAAATTCGCAATGCGATGCTGCATGCATCGCTCCTGGCCATCGATGATGGCGGCGTCGTGACCACGACGCACCTGGAGGCTGCCGTGCAGCGCGAATATTTCAAGTTCGGCGCTGTTTGTCCGCTGCGCGGATACAACTCGAGCGTAGCGATCAGTCGTTGGTAAGCCAGCATGTCCGGAGCAACCGCCACTCGCAGCCACGATTCGCTCGCCGCGCCGGCGCCGGCGCCGGCGCCCGCCGCGCCCGCTCAAACGCCAGCCCAGGTTAGCTCATCGCCGTGGACGCAGGCCGCACCTCCTGCCGTAAGTCTTAACAACAACAATCTGGTTTCAGCATCGCCGAGTTCAACTTCCTCCTCCGGTGGTGGAGAGCCATTGCCTCCGACAACCCAACGAACCCTCGAGAGCAGCTATAACGCAAATCTGCATTCGGTTCGAGTACACACGGATACGCATGGACAGGAGTTGGCGCAGAGTCTCTCAGCGCGGGCGGTGACCTATGGCAATCACATCTTCCTTGGACCAGGCGAGCGCCCTTCCGACACGCGTCTGATGGCCCACGAAACCGCTCACGTCCTGCAACAACAGGCGGCTCCCGCGGTGCACCTCTGGGCGCCCGGAGAGAGCGGCAACTCGTATGAACATGAAGCACATCACGCTGCCGACGCGGTGATGCGCCATGAATCGTTCAACGTTCAGCAACGCACCAGTGAACCTCAGGCGCAACGACTCGGTCTCAGCGACGCGCTCAATTTCTTTGCCGACAAGGCGAACATGATTCCCGGATTTCGCATGTTCACCATCGTCATCGGCATGAACCCGATCAACGGAAGCGCGGTAGATCGCAGCCCCGGAAATATTATTCGCGCAATTATCGAGTTTCTGCCCGGTGGCGGTTTCGTCGTCCAGGCCCTCGAAAGTTCCGGGGTGTTCGACAAAGTCGGCAACTGGGTCGCCGGGCAACTTAAGTCGCTCGGGATGGTGGGCAGTTCGTTCAAGCAAGGCATTGACGACTTCCTGAAGTCTTTGAGTTGGAGAGACATCTTCAATCTCGGCGGCGTGTGGGAGCGCGCTAAAGCAATCTTCACCGGCCCCATCACGCAACTGATTAGCTTCGTCAAAGGTCTGATCACGGGAATCATCCAGTTCATAAAGGATGCCATCCTCAAGCCCATCGCCAAGCTCGCCGAAGGGACCGAAGGCTACAACTTGCTGAAGGGAATATTGGGTAAGGACCCGATTACGGGCGCAGCGGTGCCGCGTACGGCGGAGACTCTGCTCGGACCACTCTTGAAAATGATCGGGCTCGGCGACGTTTGGCAAAAGATGCAGGAGGCAAACGCGATCCCGCGCGCCTGGGCATGGTTTCAAAGCACCATGTCGCAGCTTATCGGTTTCGTGAGTCAGATCCCCGGCCTGTTCATCGCCGCCTTCAAGTCGCTCACGATTGAAGACCTCATCCTGATTCCGAAAGCGTTCGCCAAACTCGCCGGCGTCTTCGGCGGGTTCATCGGAAAATTTGTGAGCTGGGGTCTCGACGCGATGTGGAAGCTGCTCGAGATCGTGTTCGACGTCGTCAGCCCCGGAGCGTTTGGCTATATCAAGAAGACCGGCGCGGCCCTCAAGAGCATCCTCAAGAATCCGCTGCCCTTTGTCGGCAATTTGGTGAAGGCGGCCAAACTCGGTTTCACGAATTTCGCCGGCAACATCCTGACCCATCTGAAGAAGGGTCTCATCGACTGGCTCACCGGCTCGCTGGAGGGCGTCTATATTCCGAAGGCGCTCTCGCTGATTGAGTTCGGCAAGATGGCGATCAGCATCCTCGGCGTCTCATGGGCACAGATTCGCGGCAAGATCGTCAAGGTGCTCGGGCCGAACGGCGAGATGATCATGAAAGGGCTGGAAGCCGCCTTTGACGTCGTCAAGGCGTTGGTAACCGGCGGACCCGCGGCGGCCTGGGAAGTAATTAAGGACAAGCTCACCAGTCTGAAGGACACGATCGTTCAGGGCATCATTAGTTTTGTAACGGATTCAATCGTCACCAAAGCCGTACCGAAACTGATCGCCATGTTCATCCCGGGCGCGGGCTTTATCTCAGCGATCATTTCGATCTACGACACGATCAAGGTGTTCATCGCAAAGATCTCGAAGATTATTCAAGTAGTCACCGCCTTCATCAACTCAATCGTGGCCATTGCCGCGGGCAACATCGGCGCCGCCGCTGCCAAAGTCGAAAGCATTCTCGGCGGGTTGTTGTCGTTGGCGATCAGTTTCCTCGCCGGTTTCGTCGGGCTTGGCAAGGTCACCGGCAAAGTCATGGAGGTGATCAATAAAGTACGTGGCGTTGTTGATAAGGCCATCGATGCGGCGATCGCGTGGATTGTCAGCAAGGCGAAGGCGCTGTTTGCGGCGCTGTTTAGCGGGAAGAAGGACGCAAAGCCCGACGCGCGAACCGACGCGCAGAAACAACAAGACCTGGACAAGGGGATTGCGGAGGCCAACACATATCTCGAAGACGATGGATTAGATCCCACCGATGTAAGCAAGAAATTGGCGAGCATCAAGACTAAGTACAAGCTGGTGTCTTTGTCGCTGGTGGCAGATGCCAAGACAGAAGAAGAGGAGACCGATCACGTCGAGGGCGACGTCAATCCCAAGAAGAAGACCGGCAAGAAGAAGCGGATCATCAGGATGAAGAAGGTAGCGGTGACCTTCGACTGCAATACCCAGGAGTATGACCCTGGCGAGTATCAGGGACAGTTAAGCGGGCAACAGTCCGGCTTGAATGCCATGAAGGTGGACAAGTGGGCGGCTAACCGTGCCGCCTACACCGCCCGAGCCGCCGCCGGAGGTTCCGGGCGCGATCCCAAGGGCGCGACCGCCCAACAGAAATTCCGCGCCCTGGAGCGCGAGCGTCTGATCCTTAAGGAGATGGAAGGCGGGATGTCGCGCACGAAGGCTGAGACCAAGGTGGCCGCTTTCATGAAGACGCAGGCCGCATTGCATGATCCAGATCAAATCGCCGGCGGCGACCCAACAAAGATTAAGAAACTCGGATCCAAGTACATCAACTCGTCAATTGGATCGCAGTGGAAAAATCTCGTCGGGGATATTGATGCTGAAGTGGCCAAGGTTTCGGCCAAGCGCAAGCCAAAAATAAATATGAATGTTCAACTCAAGCTGAAACAGATATAAGACTCTCAACAAAAACTTAGGGAAAAGGAGCGGCAGCCCGACAGCCGAAAACTATGGAACCATTCAAAGAGTTTAAGAAAAAACACGGACCGCCCAAGAAGTGTCGACCGGCAACAGAAAAAAGTCTCAAGGCATACGGGAGCAAACTACCCGCCGAGCTGATAGCCGAGTGGCAGGAGGTCGGCTGGTGCGCCTACGGAAACGATCTGATTTGGATCGTGGACCCGGACGAGTTGAAGGCTCTGGTGAAGGAGTGGCTCGGCTCGAACAAAGCGCTGGCTTTCGCCAGGTCGGCCTTCGGCCATCTCTTTCTCTGGGATAACGAGGGCGCAAGCATGCTCGATCCTCAGCACGGAGCAATTGCCAGGCTCACCAAGAAAATCGAACTGGTCTTTAATTACAGTCTTTGCAGTCAGGCCTACCTCGATACAGTTTTGGACCAGAAGCTCTTCAATAAGGCTCTGAAAAAGTTGGGGTCGCTGGAATACGACGAGTGTTACGGTTTTGAGCCCGCGCTCTCACTCGGCGGACCGGGGACTCTCAGCACACTCAAGAAGGTCAAGCTGCGCGAACATCTGAGCATCCTTGCCCAGGTGAGCGATGGACTACAGGAGGTCTGAGGGGGGCGGATCGAAAGGCCCTCCTTATCAGCCGCAACGAGCAAGGCGAACGAAGTGTCTTGAAGCCTAAGTATGGTAAGCGGGTGCAGCATGTATCTCGATTCCTTAACATTGATCGAATCTCAGGTTGGCTACGGCGACTTGGGCATGAATGGCAGCCTGGGTTACGAAGGGTTGCCTGTGACGGTAGGCCGTAAGCCGTACGCGCATGCACTCAGCACCCATCCGCCGGCGCGCCTGATATTTCAGTTGGACGGTCGCTTTGGAAACTTCACTTGTCAGGTCGCGCTAAATGACGACGTGCCTGCTGGACGTTCACATGCTCATTTCTTCGTGCGGGCCGATGGTGTTGAAGTCGGCTGCGTGCCTTATGTAATGGCGGGCGCACCGCCGCGTGATCTGTGCGCCAACATTGCAGGCGCGCGCATCATCGAACTGATTGTGGAGACTGATGCGTGGGACTCTTGTCATGCGCTTTGGCTGGATCCCGAAGTGATTGACCAATGCGCGGAGCTGCAGGCGCAGACACTGGATGATTGTCTGGGGCGCGCGGAGATTGAACTGCTGCCACCGCAACCGGAAGTTGAGTACTGCATCGCTACTGTAGCGTCGAGCGGCTTCGAGTCTTTGCTGGACGACATGCTGGGCTCGTTGCAAGTCTATGGTAATTGCGCCGAGGCGCTGTTAGTTGTGTTTGGAATTGAAGCGAGCGATGGATGCAGACGCATTGCTGAAAAATATGGCGCCTCGTTCATTACCTGTCACCGGCGCGGCAACGTAAACTCGACCGTAAAGTCGATCCTCTACACCGCTGCACGCGTGGTTCCGGCACGCAAGTTCATTTGTCTTGATGCAGACATGCTGGTGCTGGGTGATTTGCAACCTATCTTCGCGAGCGTTGAGGTGGCGCCCATAGGCAGCCTGTTCGCGTGTCGCGAAGCGAACGGTTCACGCTTCACGCGGCTGGATCGTGCAATCAACTATATCTATGGCGGCTATCCTTCCGACTTGACGCGTCTGTTGGGATGCCAAAATGGCGAGGGCGCTTATTCACTGGTAGTAAATGACGGCCTCTTTGCGGGCGGGCGGACGGCGCTGCTGACGCTGGACGGTTTGATTCGCAGTTGGACGCAGGCGCAACGATGGGTCGATGAACGACGCGATGTGTGGTGGCGTAATCAATTTATTTTTAATCTGGCTTTAGCGCGGTTGGATTGTGGCGTCGAGTTGGATGCGACCTACAACGTGCAGCTCAACTCACAGAACGTGTCTCTACAACGCGCGAGCGGACGGGCGCGGGCACTCTGGCAGGATCGTTCGGTTCGTGTGTTGCACTTCAACGGTAATGGTCGACATAAGTATCCGGAGTGGCGCGGTAAGTTTGCTCGCGTCTCAACCGCTCCCTGAGGTCCCTGTGTATCTCGATCAGTTGACTCTAATAGAACAAGCCGTCGGCTACGGCAGCCTGGGTACGCAGGGCGCGCTCGGTTATGACGGGCGTAAGGTAAGTGTGCAAGGACATCAGTACACGCACACTTTCAGCGCGCATGCGCCCTCGCGGCTGGTGTTGGAATGTCACGGCCACTTCAATGAGTTTCACTGTAAGGTTGCGTTGAATGACGACGTCGCGATGAAAGGAACAGCGGCTGATTTTCTGCTCTACGCCGATGACCGCATCGTGGGGGCCGTGCCCTTAGTGCGCGCGGGCGATCCACCCCGCGAACTGACGGCGAACATCAGTGGCGCTCAACGACTGACGCTCGCCACGGAAACGACCGAATGGATTTCTTGCCACACACTATGGCTCGATCCAGAGGTGACGAGCCGTTCCCCTGACTTGACGCTTGAATGGAGCGATGCGCTGGCGCGGGTACAAACGCAGTCGCCAATCGTCCAGCTCCGCGCTGAACACTGTATCGCGACCGTCGTCAGCGCAGGTTACGCTCATCTGCTAGATGGCCTACTCGAATCGCTCCGGGCTCAGAAGTTGTTAAGCGATACTGTGATCGTCGTTTTCAATCTGAACACTGACCCACAGTGTAGCAGCGTGATCACAAAACATGGAGCCCACGAAATTCCCTGCCGGATCAACGCTCGATGTAATGCGGCCATCAAATCGGTGTTGTATTCGGTCGCCTCATTGATCGACGCGCGTGATTACATTTGCCTCGATGCGGACATGATTGTGCTCGACGATCTGCGCGGCATCTTCCAGGCGATCGAGGCGCATGCCCCCGATAGTATTCTGATTGTGCGCGATGCGTTTCTTACGAGTGGCAACCTTCTCAACCAACTCTGTGAACACTATCGAGGGCAGGTGACGGATCTGAACCTGCTGCTGGGTCGCGTGAACGACGAGGGCAACTACGGATTGATCGTTAACGATGGCTTATTCGCTGGCAGCCGCCGAGCGCTGTTGGGAGTCGATAACCTTATCCGCAACATGTCAAACGCGGCCGCGTGGGTTGACTATTACCCGGAGCACGGCTGGCGCAATCAGTTCGTTTTCAATCTGGCGTTGGCACGGCTGCGCTGCGGGGTCGAATTGGATACGCGCTATAACCTGCAACTGCATATGCACGACGCGCAACCGCTGATGAATGGACCACGTCTCCAGGCGCTGTGGCGCGGACGTAAAGCCCATGTGCTCCACTTCTGCGGTTGGGGACGCGACAAGTATTCGGAGTGGTGGAGACACTTTACTCAGGGAGAGTTGCGATGAAGCGCATCTGCATCGGCGTACATCTACACTCTGAGCCCCAGCGTCTTTCTGCCACGCTCGCTGATTTGGCGGCGCACACTACACAGCCCTTCGAGCTGGTCTTGTTACCTGACGGCCCGGATGCCGCCACGTTAGCCGCGCTAAAAAACTGCAGCAGTACACCCCAGCTCGGCACCAGGGAACCTCCCGGCGCGGCTGCCTGTTTTAATCGCCTGGCGTCGTACAACGACGCCGACGTAGTAGTGCTGCTGGAGAACGGAGCCCAGGTTGGCCCACACTGGCTCGATCATTTGCTGCAGGCGCTAGACGCGGATCCGCGCAACGGCTTGGTTGGACCGTCAACCAACAAATCATGGAACGAACAAGGTGTCTTCCCGCGCGCCGGCGAGCAGCGGGACGCGATCTCTCGCACCGCTGCGGAAGCCGCGCGGCGATTTGGCGATCAGACGCGCACGCTCGATCCGCTCTATAGCCTGGCTGATTTCTGTTATGCGGTGCGACGTGAAGTGATTGCAGCGGTTGGCGCGGCCGACGAGACTTATGCGCTGGGACCATGTTGGGAGATGGACTACAACATTCGCGCGGCCCGGGCCGGCTGGCGAGGCGTTTGGGCTTGCGCCGCCTATGTTCATCGCGCGCCGTTTTCATCGCGTCGCAGGTTGGAAGAAGGCCGAAACTTTGAAGCAAGCAAACGACTTTATCAGGAAAAGTTCTGCGGCGGACGACTACGCGGGGATAAGACGGGTTACCGAGAGCACTGTCGCGGCGACGCTTGTCCGAATTTTGCGCCGCCGGATTTGATTGAGATCAAAAAGCCCTTCGTGACACTGGCAAAGGTTTCGAGATCAATGGCCTCAGCGGAGCTGGCGATCGTGAGTGCTCCTCTCGTGACTTGCATCATGCCGACGCATAACCGGCGCAGTTTTGTTCCCCAGGCGATTCGCTGTTTTCTGCGGCAGGATTATTCAAACCTGGAACTGCTGGTCGTTGATGATGGCACGGATGAGGTTCTCGATTGCGTTCCAGAGAACGAACGCATTCGTTATCTCCGGCTCGATCATAAACTGACCATCGGCGCCAAGCGCAATTTTGCCTGTGAACAAGCGCGCGGAGAATTCATCGTTCACTGGGACGATGACGATTGGTATCCGGCGAACCGAGTGCGCGCGCAGATAAACGCTCTCGTCGAGCGCGGAGTTGATTTGTGTGGCACCAGCCGGCTCTACTACTACGACGTTTCGACAGACCAGGCCTGGGAGTATCGCTATCCAAACTCCAACGCGCCCTGGGTCGCGGGCAACACACTCGCCTATCGAAAAAGCTTCTGGGCGCGAAATAAATTTCCTGACATCCAGATCGGCGAAGATTCGCGCTTTGTATGGAGCGGCGCCGGCAAATCAATTTGCGATCTCGCAGACTCAACCTTGTGCGTCGCGACGGCGCACCAGGAAAATACCAGCCGTAAAGACACCAGAGGATCTTACTGGCACTCGCAATCCCGCGATGTCCTGTATGCACTGCTCGGCGATGACATCTATTTTTATCGGACCGCGATGCCGGCGGCTCAGACGTCTTATCCGATGGTCTCCTGCATCATGCCGACTTTCAACCGCCGTCCGTACCTGCCGCAAGCGCTGCAGTCATTCCTTCGTCAGGATTATCCCAACCGAGAACTGATAGTCGTTGATGACGGTAACGACGCCATCGAAGATCTGACTCACGAATTACCCAACGTGCGTTATTTCCGTATGCCGGCACGTCAATCGATTGGAGCAAAACGAAATTTCGCCTGCCAACAGGCTGGGGGCGACATTATCGCTCACTGGGACGACGACGACTGGTATTCACCCGACCGGCTGCGCTATCAGGTGGAACCACTGCGCGCCGGCGTGGCGGATTTGACGGGTCTGGAAACTGCATTCGTGCTGGATCTTCCGGCCGGCGAATTCTGGACGACAAACCCGCAATTGCATCAGCGGCTCTTCGTCGGCAACGTCCACGGCGGCACACTCGTCTATCGCAAGGAATTGTTAGCGAGGGGTTTGAGATATCCAGAGACGAATTTGGCAGAAGATGCCTGGCTGCTCCACCGGGCCGTGAGACAGGGGCAGCGCTTGTTGCGTCTGGCGAATCCCGGCGTCTTTGTCTATGTCCGTCACGGTACCAACGCCTGGAGAGAATTTGCGCCGGGACAGTTCATCGACCCCTCTGGCTGGGAGCGGATTCCGGCGCCCCTGCACTTCCCTGCCGCCGCGCTGGCTTTCTATCAGGCGGCTGCACTGGGGTAAGGGAAAACAGAAGTCAGATGACCCTCGACTCCGATCTGACCTCCGATTTCCGACCTCTGATCTCCGACTCCAGTAGCTACGCAACGGCCCGATCAGTGATCTCCAGTCCCTTATCGATAATCGCGAACGCCTCGCGCATCTCTGCTTCAGTGATACAAAGCGGTGGATTGGTGAAGAACGTATTCCAGCGCACGAATGTGTAGAGCCCATTCTCACGGAAAAACTTGCCGAGTTCCTGCATCTCGGGCGAGGCGCCATTGAAGGGCGCCATCGGCTCCAGTGTCTCGTGGTTTCGAACCAGCTCGACAATTCCAAACAGTCCGATGTTGCGCGTCGCGCCTACCGAGGGGTGCCGTCGCTCCAGATCCTCGAGCAGGCCGCGCATCACGAGTCCCATACTTCTCGCATTTTCAATCAGGTTGTCTTCTTCATACACCGCGATCGTCGCCAGCGCCGCGGCGCAGCCGAGCGGGTGGCTGTTGTAGGTCAGGCCGCCCCAGAAAACATTCTTTTGAAAGTGATCGGCGATCCTCCGGCTCATTCCCACTGCGCCTAATTGCACGTATGCACTTGTCAGGCCTTTGGCCATCGAGATCAAATCGGGCACGACATTCCAGTGGTTGACTGAGAACCATTCGCCGGTGCGGCCAAAGCCGGCCATCACTTCGTCGGCGATCAGCAGAATGCCGTACTTGTCGCAAAGCAAGCGTCACCCCTGCAAGTAGCAGTCCGGCGGAATCAGGATTCCGTTCGTCCCAACAACGGGCTCTACAATAATCGCCGCGATCGTTTGCGGACCTTCGAGTTGCAAAACCTCTT
>Ga0137404_10000069_pt1 | contig 55796 bp, 87 predicted proteins | sample CZOMad2_1_16fung_FD_108285 | JGI IMG/M metagenome (GOLD analysis project Ga0137404, IMG submission 108285) | Vadose zone soil fungal communities from Angelo Coast Range Reserve, California, USA - CZOMad2_1_16fungal (Illumina Assembly) | ecosystem: Environmental > Terrestrial > Soil > Vadose... | reverse complement strand
TTGATCTGATCCTTGAAGCATGGCATCTAATTCATCAGCCATAATCTTCTCACCTTCCTTTCTGCCGTTTACGTCGGATCGAGATCGAGTATTTTAGGACATACCTGCCATCAGCGTAACGGTGTACTGATCCCGATGCTACTTATCTCTTTTTCTTCCGATAAACTCTCCTGCCCTTGATTCATCGGAAGGAAAAGACTACTAGCCTTTGTTCACGTCAAATGGGTTGCTTATACCCAAATCTGTCGGAACAAAGTTTTGTGGTCCAGCATATGATGCACCTCGTAGGTTAAAGGGCTTTTGATCACTTGGGGTTGCTGGATTTACGTATGTGGTTCCGCCACCCATAACGTTTAGATTCTTTCCGCCACCTTCTCCACCACTGATTAAACCTTTGTCTTCTGGCTCACTACTAATAGAAAGACCGATAACAGGCCCTTCACCGTGATTAAATGTTCCGTCTAAATCTTTTCCTTTAAAGTTATTAACTGCCATACATTTTCACCTCCTACTTATATTTTTCCGTGTCTTCCAGTAAGATTAAACTTCTTTTTTGCTTTCTTGCTTGCTGTTTTTGCTTGTGAAGCTCCAATAAAGGGTACTTTTGCTCCACGAAGATAGTTATATTTTTGCTTTGTCTTTGTTTTTTTGGTTGCCATAGCTATTCTCCTAAGCCAAAACGTCTGCGAATAGTATATTGCGCTTTGTTGATTCCGTTTGGATCTCCTTTTTCGATGATTGCTCCGCCATTTATTCCAACAGGGATAACTTCAGTATAGAATTGCTTTAATTCAACTACTTTATTTGGTTCGTTATAATATTTATTAGAGTCCAAAAGACACGTTGTATCCTTATTCATACCTTTATTTTAGACATTGATACTTTCTTTATCTTTGGGATTTTAATTTTTGCCATAGACATCTTCATGCTTGGAGCTTTTGGTATCTTCATCAGAGGAGTTTTACTAAATGAAGATCTTCGTGATGCAACTCGAGTTGGTTTAAATAGTTTCATTATCTTGATTTTAGTTTATTTACCTTGACTGGACTTCTTTGAAGTGAACCTGTTTTTAATGGCCTCACAGTCCTATTACTTACTGGTACTCTTGGGCCAACTCTACTAGGAGCAGGCATAGATCTCATTTTTTGTTTTGGCAATGGAGCTGATGTTACTAACCTGTTCATGTTATTTTTTCTTTTTTAAATCTTTTAAATGTTTTACTGTATGTCCTTCTTTACTTGCTGTCTTTATTCCTTTTTGAAAGGCCTTACTTCCTTTATTCTCCATTCCGAAGTAAACAGACGTGCCCTTTTTCTTTCCGTATGTTCCCCGTAACTTCTTAATCAGCGATACGTTTACTGGCATGTATTTCTTTTCGTTATCTACAGTTGTAAATCATACTCCCGCTTTTGTCAAGAGAACCCTTATTGCAAACCTTGCGGAGGCATGCCAGTTGGTGGTTGTCCTTGTGGTTGTGGGGGTTGCTGCTGCTGTTGCACCTGCTGCATTCGTTGTATATCTGCTGGGTTAATCGCTCCCCCACCTTGCCCAGGTACTCCTTGTGGAGGTTGTTGTTGCTGTTGTTGTGAAAGATCCACTGGTTGATCAGGAGCCTGCCCTTCATAAACTAAATGCGCTTGGATATGAGCCCCGACAAGATCATCTCGTCCTTTGCCTAATGCCTGTTGGTGAATTGCAACGTGTACCCAATGGTCGTCATGTTGATCTGGCATCACGGGCTTTCCCTCCAGAACCATCATGTCATTTTCAACGTTTGGATCAACCTTTTGCACATCACTCTTTTGTCCAAGTTGGGATCTAAAGAGATGCTCGATACGGGTTTGCTCAACTATTTGGGCAACGTTACCAAACTCCCAGAGACGCAAGAATGTTGCAAGATCTATCGCTCCGAGTTGGAGAAGCTTGATTGTTTTTTCTTGCATCATTTCCTTGGTATACCCAAGCCAACTACCAATCGTCACACGGACATTATTGTCATCTCCGATTCTTAGAATATCTAACCAGTCGGGGCCAATTTTCACTTGATGCTCATGGCCTGGAATAGTATCTGCCTTTTTCTTATAACTCTTGTCACCAACCACAGCGAAATATTTTGCATCTTCTTCTCGATAGCCAAGGTCTTGGACAACCTTAACTCGATCATAGTTCTTGGCAATCTTTCGAAGCATCTTCCCACCAACGAGGGAGAGAAAATCTTCAAGATTGTCCACTAAATCATCCTGAGAAGTAGCGTCTGCTTGTTTCAGCTCCGCAACGCCAATACCAGATTTGACTCCTGCTGGGACACGACCCAAGGAAGCATCGTGTGCGCCACCAACGTCTTCGATATACCGACTAATACGATCTATCTGAGACGCAACAGCAATCGGCAGTGGAGGCATATCCATTGCTTGGACTCTTGCGCCACGATTAGCAGAGATGATTTCTCCATGTGTATTGTGTACTGCCCGAACGCCAGAGTCACGGTCAACGATGATGCGACCCTTCGCTACCTTGTAGTTGTAATCAAAGACTGAAGACTCTAATGAATTGAGGACACGGTTAAGTGGCATGACATGTTTAAACCAAGACTCGCCATAGATTTCTTTGTGGTTAAGATCTGCCTGGTAGATGACAAAGTCATATTCGTTTGTATCAAGATCTTCGTAGATGAGGGGGATTTGATTCTGGTCCGTCCAGACAACTTTTCGCAGATGCGCTTTGCCTGTCTCCTTGTTTCGGACACGGAAGTATCCCTCAAAGAGGATAACTGTTGGTGCTTCTTCCCGATTAAACTGCGTAACATACTTGAGTGCTTGAAGCATGAACTGTTTATATTCTGAAACAGCGAGTCGTGCTTCTCCTCCTGTAACCTCCCGCCTCGCAAGACGATTGTATTCCTGGTTATAGATAATGTCATAGAGGGGACGGCGGACTGCTTTAATGCAATATTCTGCATCATCTAATTCTTCAGCTAAGGGATCAAAATAGAAGTCGAAAGGATCGACAAGCCAGACATCTATTTCTTTCTTTTCTTCATCATAGATGATCTGCCAGGGGCCACCAACGGAATACATCAGTCCTTGGATAACTGTTTCTTTTATCTTCTTCTTTAAGTTAAGGTGGTCATGATAGTAGTCAAGGAGTTTTCCTGCATAGCGCGCTTGGCTTTGTGATTCTTCTGTTGTGTGGTTAGGCATCACTTCAAACTTAGGACGAAAAGAGGTAACTTGGTTTCGGATAGAGCGCATCTGCGCTAAGGTGATGTTAATAGGGATACGTGCGGTTTGTCGTGAGGCGAGGACAACAGTCTGGGTTGTTGGTTGGTACCTGGAGAACTGATACCCTCTTCGGAAGAGATCGCGAACCATCCACTCATAGTCGTAGCGTCGTCTGGCATCAGAGGCGTGAGTTAAAGAAAGTTTGGCAGTACCAGAGAGAAACTCACGTTGCTCCATGAGTTTTTCCACTTCTTTTCGCTCTTCTTCTGTTAATGCAGGTTTATCCTGATCAATCGAAGAGACAACATTATAGGGGTTGGGACTAATATCGAGTGCTTGGATTGGCATTATTGATAGTCAGAGAGGATTTGTTCATCATCTTCAAATTTAATATTCAAACTGTTTATGTTTGGAATACGTCCAATCTCTGATAATGGCACATCTGCAATCTCTTCTTTCTCTATACTATTCTTTTCTTGCTGGTTGTCAAGAAGGTGCGGGCCAAGACTTAAGGGAACAGCTTGTGGAGTCTCTTTGAGTACTTGAATAAAATCTGTCATTGCTGAGAGAAAGTCTTTCGTTTGTTTCTCTAAGATAGTTAATTGCTTACTACTTGTCTTCTCGAGTTGTTCAAAGTGTTTTGTTTCTACCTTTGTCACTTCTTGCATAAACGTTGTACTCGTCTTTTCAAGGGAGGAGATGTGTGTGGCAAGCAGACTATTTAACCGAGACTTCTCATCCTTATCCTTACTACTTAAGAGGTAGATAAAATAGTATAACATTCCTGTCTGTACAATAAGAACAACGCTTAAAAGTATAATTTCCATAGATTAAAATTCGTCCATGTTAACGCCTCCACCCCCACCCATTTGATCGGGGGAAGTTGGCATCCCTTTACTGTTAAATGAAATACCATCCATGTAAAAGCCTTTGCTTTCGTTTAATATATCTTCATCGCTCTGCTCTATTGCATTCCCTCGTGCCGAGACTTTGGCTCGTTGTAACATACGAAGGCCAATAAGAAAAGACATTACCCGATCATCATACGCGCTCTTTGCTGCTCTGGCTTTTCCGTCAGAGTCCCGAATAAATGACATCATCTCTCCCACCGTCGCGTCGTCGTAAAGGAGTAACCGCTTATCCCGAAGCAGATTGGTTGCGTCAGAAATAAGAGATTCCTTTGAAATACTATCTGTTACCCAACCGAGTTCGGCAGTTATCTTCTCAACGATCATACCAAACTTTTCGCGATAATACAGATTAGGATAATTGAGATCTCGCAAAACAACAAGAGGGGTAATGCCCACGGCATTTCTCTCAACCCCAATAAAGGCGTCATTGTAATAACGTCCCAGTAGATCAAGCTGACGACCAAGCAAGTCAGGATCAATTCGACCATGCCAACATGCTACTTGCTCATAGGTTGTTTTGTCAAATACCTGGGCGCATGATGCATCACGCTCTCTTCCACCCTGCCCTGTTTCTGATACAACTTTTCCTTCAGAGACATCTACCCCGATTGCATAGGTGTGAAATTCTTCAGGTTGTTTCCAGATTTTTAAGTATCCTTTTTCATTTGGTTCGATACTAATTGGTTGATACCCACGGAGGTTGCCAACGAGTAAAGGTTTCTGGCAATGGGTAAGATAATGCTTCATTAGCATTGGAGACCAGACGGGGTTTCCTGAAACGATAAAGGCTTCTTCTGCATTGGAAGGAAACTCTTGATTGAAAGAATCCCAAGAGCCAGGGTCTCGATAGTCACCACCCATTTGGGAAATCTTCCAACGACGCCAACTAATCTGCTCATGAGAGAGTCGATATCTATTCATGAGATTCTTCTCCTCATCAGTTAATTCTAAAGGGACTGTCCCGACAGGAAAGACATAGTTGGGTAATTCAAACCAGGGAAGGAAGTGGGTACGAAACGCACTATCTCCTTCACGTGAGCGAATCCAGAGTTTGTAGAAGTAGTCCCCGATACCATTAGCGGTACTCTCGATCACTATACGTCCGTCTTTCGGGACGGCTTGGAGGAGTCCTATCATCAAACGTTCTTGATCTGGCCACAGTGCTAACTCTGATATATGGAGATTATTTATCGTATCCCCACGACCGAATGCCTTTGCACCCGCAGTACCGATATAGAAGACAGAGTTCTTCTGGGTATTAACTAGCTCATGGCGGGAGTTGTATTTGAGGGTAAAGGGGAGTTCTCCAGGGAATGTCTTTTTCATACTCTCTAAGAAATATTTCACCCGATCAAAGAGACGCTGGGTTGCCTTATCTTCATGCGAAATAACCACACAGCGTATATTCTCAACCGTTATAAAATCTATGGCAAACATGGCGAGGATCAAACTACTAATACCCTCCTGGCGTGCCTTGAGGATAATGTCCATGTTGGCTAACTCTTTAAGTACCCGTACTTGGGGAACGTTTAAAACAAACGGGATAGATTCCATGTCAGTGTTAATGATATGGAATAATTTACTAATAGCCTTTTGGTAATACCCTGCATCATGCATATGTTGTCCCTACTGTTACTAGATTCCTATTATTTACCTCGTTGCTGTACCAATATATATTTGGCTGAGAGTATGGGATATATTGTTGTGGATGACATTGATAGCACGTACAGTGACCATGACCTTGCACATAGTAAGGATATGGTTGTACGACCACCGTTTTCTGCTCTGTTAGTTTCTTTTCTAATTCCTCTATCTTTTTAAGTAGATCTTCATTAGTTACTGTTTTCCTTTTCATCTTTGATCACCTTCTCTCCCCTGATATGGACTCAGTCTATCTCCTTTAATAATAAACCTCCCACGTTGGAAATATAATCTCTCTGAGATAACAACATGTGGATCATTCTTTACCTTATGCTGTATCTCTGGATGTATCCGTATGGGTTCCCGCTCACTCATCTAAGAATTCCTCTAACGTTATCTTACGTTTTACTTTCCCTGTATTCCCTGGTGCTTGATCATCCATGATTTTCTTCCACCGATCATATCCAGCTAATTGTGTTTGATAATCTGGTACGACTCTATCTGGTTCTGTGGGACTATTATTTACCTTCGTTGCTTCTAACCATTCCTTAAACTTATCAACCATGTATTTATTGTGTAATCCTGCATCCTGTAACTCTCCTGCCATACCAGCGAGGAGATCTCTTACACCTCTTGATTTCATTAACACTCGAGTACTACTTGTTCTTGCAGTAACATCACTATACCCTGCCTTTAACATAGCCTGTCTCTGTGACATCCCTTGGTTAATATACTGAATAGCCTTTATTTGTTTTACCGTAGGTTGTTTCTTCCTTCTTCGTATTACTTTCTCCTGAGGTTGTATATCTTCCATACATTACTTTTATAAACTGTGTCTTTCTTCCCCTTTATAACTTCTAATTATATTCGTGAACATGTCGGGATCAAGACCGTGGGTGCTTTTAATATGGAATAAGTATTCACCTGAAAACATACTCTCTAAAGGGACTATTTGTTTTGGATGTTTTCTTAATATACCTTTAGGGAATCTTGTTTTACAACTAGAATAGTGACAGTTCTTTAATTGAGAGAACATGAGTAATAATTGTGCTAAAGGTTTCTTAGCAATTTCATCCCAGAACTTGGGATTATCTTTATACGTGGGAAGCTTTCCTCTTTCCATACTCTACTCTTATACACTAAACTTCTCTTCTAGACAATACTGTGTGACATATTATTTTATTTTACAAATTAAACACATAGGTTGATTAGAACACACACAATCGTAAACTAATACCTTTACCCCCACAAGACACTCTCTCAGTCACATTAGGTACTTAAACATGGGAATTAGTATAAATAGTGTGTTAATTAGTCTTATTTATAACAAAATTAGATTAAATACCTACATTTTTACTATAAAAAGAGTCATTACTATTACTCCTATTCCTATTCTTATCCATCTAATATACTAATAACTTATAGTAGATCAGTAGAGAGAAGCTTTAGCTTCTTAACCAATACCCTGTCTACTAGCGTGTACTAGATAGAATGCTTTAGATATAGATATAGTATACGTATACCAACGTACATTGTGTATCCGTTCTATGTTTACCTGTAGCAGACCAAGACAAATACTAGGTCTTGTAGGTGGTACCCAGCGATAGCTTTGATTAGAGTGTTACTATTGAACGCTGTTATCTTTGTTATAATCTGTTTGGAGATATGTTGTCAATATGAGTAGGGAAGTATTAAAGAGTAATGAGAGTTATGATGCATTCTTGTCTATTCCTGAGCCGTTGCGTTCTATTGGGTATTTTGAGAAGACGATGAGAGAGGCTACGTTGCATCCTTTTTATCAGAAGGCACTTTCTGAGATGATTCTACGGGCAAAGGGGATATCGTGTGATAAGGGGGAGGATAAGTAGTTATTCTCTGCCACGTTTACCAAAGCTTGTGAATGATTTGCTACTACACTTTGTTTCTCTGCAATAGAATTTGTCTGCGCCCCACTTGGTTCGTTGTCTCCAGTTATAGTAATCCTTTTCAAAAGACTTACCACAATTAGCGCAGGTGAGTGTCACTGTTTTACTCATATATCTTCTATATTCTCTATAAGTCTCTTATAAAAGAGTCTTTTGAGATCGTTGACTAGCCGTCCTGCGGGATCGCCTGCAAATCGCTTTCCTTCCCGAACTTCTTTCATGAGTTTAGTAACGAGGTGTACTTCGTCCATGTATATATGATATCGCTTCTTCATAGGTTGCTTACCTGTCTCTACCTGCACATAGCAGGTTTTAAAGGTGTCGTAATTCCATACATCATCTTTCATAGTTACTCCTTATTCTTTAACAGATACTCTGGGTTAATTACTTTAAAGGAGAGTCTGCCTATCTTCTCATCTCTTTGTTCTATCATTGGTCGAAAGACAAGACCTTCGAGTAGGACTTGGTTGTTAACAACTGAATTCCTCGTTGCTAATGCTACTAACTCGGCTATCGTTTCAGGGATATGGGAGAGCATTACGATAATTGGAACTGTCTCTAGTTTAAGTGTTTGGAATAGTTCTTTATACTGCGAGTAGCTAAGATATTCTCTTTCGATAAAATCATAGGCATTAAAGAAGAGGATCTTTTTTCCTTTTATTCCCAATCTATTATCCTGTATCTTTTCTCCGATAACCTCTCCTTGTATCGCGAAACGTTCTTCACCAAGGCTACGCAGCTTCTCTTCTATCTTAAGCTCACGGGCTAGTTTCCAGAGGAGATTGCCTGGATCTTCTATGAGATCCCAGTTGCGGGATGAAACGTGTAGTTCATCGTTTTTGAGACAAAAGGTGCAGGATGATCCGTCTACCTTTTCGGTGGCAAAGAAAGGAACATCCTTGTACTTCGTTACCAACCAAGGAAATGCCTGCACTCTTGGTTCGTCGGTCTTGGGGATAAACCCTGGAAAGTTTCCTCGTACTTTGCCTGCGAGTTGGGCGTTGACGGGGAGTTCATATTTTGTCACACCAATAAGATTAGTGACGTCTTTCCCTTCTGCAAAGTTATAGACAGCAGTCTCTCGATGATCAAATTCGTAACGGAGTCCGTTAAGGATAGAGAGAGGGAAACAAATGCCCTGACTAATCTGTCCGCGTAACCGTATCGTCTTAATGCGAAAGTGTGGCTGAAGAAAAGAAAACTCGGGGCGTGGGGGCATGATAGAGTCTATCTCACAATAGACACAGAGGTCGCCGACTTTAAATTCACCTTTTTTAATAACGACCTGCCAGCCAAGCACGGTTGCCACTTCGATAGCATCCGCATTTGGTATCGGTTGTATAGCTATAATCTTTTGTATACTCGCTAATTGTCTCATGATAGTTCAGTTGAAATATGGACGCAAAGACGTCTCGATACATCCATATCTCTTCTCAATTATCATAATTCAATGGTGAGAGCAAGGATTTGCCGAGACGAAGATCTGGCTACGCTTACCGCCATTATCCCAGGTCGGTTTCATTGACTCGTATAGTCACCTTGCATACTTGCATCTCACTGGACTGTTATAGCTTTAACATTTCGGTTACTAACCATATCCTCAGCAAGCTACGCTCAAGAAGGGTCTACTTCAGCGTCTACCTTTTCCGCCATCTCACCATTCTTAACTATCATAGTAGCTTAAAGCAGGAGGCTGTGGCCTTCCGATTATGTTGTATTAGCAATTACGATTAAGTAAAAACAACACCCCCTGCTTTAAGCTACTATTTCTCTAATCATACAATTTATATTTAATATCGAGACATTTAGTGCAATAGAAATTAGCAGCGGGGTTAGAATACCATAAAATTCTCCAGTTATGACTACAAACTTTATCGTTAGTATCTAATCCAAGATGTTTTTCAATAATCTTAATGGCCCATTCGAGTGCGCCTATTTCTGCTTTGTCAAAACTAAAATCTTTATCATCAGTCCCCTGTTGATATGTTCTCGTTCTGAGCCAATTGAGTCGTCTTTCTAATCGTTTTAGTCGTTCGTTATCGTGCGCTGTCATACTTTTAGTTTCTCCAATTTATGACGAAATTCATCAATTGCTTGGTTTCTACCCTCTATCTTTTTAGTAGTATAGAAATATCTATTCATTGAATCATCTTCTATTTTATCTGGCTTCAACTCCTCCGCAAACTCGATGAAGAGGGATTGTAACATATCTGCTACCTTCTCAAGTTGTGGTCTAATATCCTCAATCTTATGATTATCCAATGGAGGATGGAGAAAAGGTAATGCAATAGTATTTCTAATACTTAATTTTAGTTCTTCTTTAGTCAGGGTCATATTATTTAATTGGATATTTATATTTGTTAATAATAGCTGCCATTTTCTCAAGCTCATCTAACATGGCGTGTGCAGCCCAATCTGATAAGCTATCGTTTTCAGTCATGATAGTTAGTCGGCCAATCGAAATCATCATTTCTTTTATATCTTCAACTTCCATCTTTATTCCTTCTTCCATTGTGGACAGTGTGATTTCATATTATTTAAAATCTAATTTGTACTGCTTACGCTCTTCTAAAGTAACCTCTCGTTCAGCATCGCACATATTACATCTCATTCTGGACAATGACTTTGGATATGTATGAGTTAATTTATAATCATGTTCTTCTCCATTTAGACAATTTGCCTGTTCTGCATGATAATTAAAGGTGGTATAAGTAGTATAAACGAAAGTTTTATTACAACTCCCACATTCCTGCCTAAAGGTCTGGCCTTCGTCATACCCATATCCGTCATCATGATTTATGTCTTGTAATGCTTCACAATAAGGACACTCTATATCTTTCGTTCTTTCTCCTTTTCTTCTTTCTGTACCATATTCGTGATGACACGAAAATGGTCTACTTGACAGTGTTTATGATGTTTCCCTCCTGATAATGCTTCAAGACAATGACATTCATGGTCTATATGCATTTCTTTAAAATGAGCTAGATGATCATCTATTTCTTTTTCAGCAACCTCTATCTTTTTACCTAACTTCGGATTTTTCTTTACCATCTCTGCTATATGTTTATCAAATCCCGTCTGTTTGCTAGTGACATTAGTGTCACCCTCAACTGTCTTAGGCTTGATAAATTGTTCGATTACTTCTCGTTTTATATACTCATCTCCTGTCTGACGTGTTTCCCCTGAAACACCTTCTACGGGTACTGTCTGCGCTTGCGGTGTTGCGAGCTTATCTAGCCATTGTTTTTTGTATAAAGGTAGTTCTTCTCTATTTAAAGAAAATGACTCACAGCGTAGTATTCCCATTTGATGCTCGATAGATTTAACAACATTATCAATCGCTTCCTCTCTGCTTGCCTGCTTCGCTTCCACTACCTTTTGTTCGATTCTATTCTTCCAATAGAGACGTTGTCTGATCATCTTTTTATCATCTTTGTCTCTTTGTCTCTCATCTTCGTCTCTTACTGCCTGTGCCACACGGGCCAGGCCTTGATGAAGATATCGTACTACATTAAAAGTAATATTACTTGAATATAACTTATCAAAATGATTTAAAATTTCTTCAATAATCGCTTCTGTTTTAGTCATAATAGTCCCTCCTTTTTGAGATATAACCCTTCCCGCATTGCTTTATTACCTCTACGAGATACACATGATTGACTACAAAGTATCTGTTTTTTTCTGTTAGCATGGAATTTATTAGAACAGTCCAAACATATACGTTCTCGATTTATTCTATTTCCTTTATTCCAAGCAATATATCCTATCCGTTCGATATCATATTTCTTATGACAGGAATAACACATCATTTTCCAATCCGAACGATCCTGCTTATATTCTCCAGATATATTTGCCCATGCAAATGTTCTCTTTTTACTATCAATAACATCTTTTAGTAAACAGGTCTCGCATCTGTCTGCTTTTCCGTATGTCTTTCTCATCCATTCATGGATATAACTATAATTCAAAGTAAACCCTCCTTTTTAAGGTAAAGCCAACACTTTGCTGTTGCATCGGCTAGAGAATTACCCCATCTTTTTGCAATAGAAATCTCTTCATCACGAGAAGGCAAAGAATTAGTATATCTTATACCCCATTTTTCATTATCTATTTTTTCAATAAATAAATTATAAAATTGATCCTTATCTATATTATCTGGCAACTGATCTAATATCTCATCAGCGGTGGGAGAGGCATATTTAGGATGATCAGGCAATAAATGGTCATATTGACATAAAGACCATCGAGAAGTTTCTCTACCTTTATCCATTTCTACAGCCCAAAACCAATAAGTATTCTCTTGTGGATATCCAGCTTCTTCCAATTGTTCACTCAATCCTCTATTTACAGTTTTCATATCATAGTCTTTTTTAACTCAAAACTCCTTATCTTCTTGGCCCAAATAAAAATATTTAATACCTGCCCATAAGTCATCCAAACCTAATTCTTCAGATACATATAGTGGAAACCACGCAGCTAAGACGGTGATAAGACTGATAGGTAAAAGTACCCAGAAGAATATCAATCTTATTATCTTTTTCCTTTTCATAGTATTTCTCATATCAAATCCTGTACTTTATCGTCTGCTTCTATCTTTTTATTGCTATAGATCCCAAAATCATGGGGAGCAGAGGCACAAGGAACATCTTTTATCCCACAGATATCACACGTGTCTGTCCAAGTACCAAAAACTCCCTTGTTCTTTCTATCCCGTGCTTGGCCACAGGGCAAACAACAAACTAATATAACTTTCTCTTTCTTTTTCATTGATAAAAATAGAGTAATAATAAAAAGGCACTAGCTATAATAAAGATATATCTCATGAAAGATGCTCCACTTCAATACTCCCGATTGGATCATCTGTCCAATATTTATACGTATTGAGATGCCAAACAACTGAATCATCCTCTAAAAATGCGTCCAAAAAACCTTTCTCCAAATTGTCTATATCAGGCTTCTGTTGATGGGGTTCATACTCCATTGCTGATCTTTTCTTCTTCCCCCAAGAAATAGGCATTGGTATATAGAAAATTAGACGCATAGATCCGCAAGGAGAAAAATGATTCGCCAATGCCAGATTGCCTAAATCATCTTTATAGCTCCAGTATGAATCTGTGACTTTCCGTTTCCTCCACTTGTCAGATTGGGTCATACGAGGCTTACCCATGGGTCTAACAGGAAATATATATTTCATAGTTATTGCCAACTTATAAATGAACCGCAATCGAGACAGGTATTATAATATCTCCCTTTGTTCTCAGGTTTACTTCTACCGCTTGATTGCTTGGTTGTGATGTGTTCATGGACACAGTCGTTTTTATCCAGTTTGGGGGCATTCTGTGGCCTTACAGCAGGGGTAGATGCCTGCTTGTTAGTATCTTCATTCCAGCTTGGCTTGAGTCCCTGTTCGATGGCCCAGTCAATAGAGGTCATTGCATCGGTGAGAAGTGGCATGACTTTAATGTCTGAGTCACGTTTAGTCAAGAGAATAGAGAACCCTTTATAATAAAATTGCGTTGTGACTGATTGTGGGGATTCTGCATTAGTATTCATACATTTTCCTCCAACAGAAGTAATTCTTTTGCAAGTACCGTTCGTAGATGCTTAAGAAACATCGAGCGAATACTTCCCATTTGTGTCTCGGTATATCCTAACTCCTCCATAGTCTCCTGGAATGCCTGTATAAAAAAACTCAACTGTTTTGCGCTAATGTCTTTCATATTATGCTCTCATCGATTTGACATAGATCTCAACATCTTCTTTCTTATATCGTCTTTGTCCAGAACTATGGTCAGTAAAGCGCAATCGGAAGCTTGGTAATTTCCCTTCTTTCTCTAATTTCAGTAGTGTTTCTCGACTCACACTCAACATCTTTCTGACTGCTCTTGGCGTTAATAAGTCCATCGATCAATGATACTAAATCTATGGTTATCTGTCAATATCTATTGTAATCTATGGTTATCTGTGATATAGTTTGCTCTTGATATGGCAATATTTGACGAGCTTAAAACTGATTATGAGGTGGGTGAAGCCATAAATGGCCTTGTCGATAGTACGTATAAGCAATTATCGGATAGGTTATGGATGACACGAGAAGAACATATGTCAAAATATTATTTCCCATCATCATATTTCGATGGATGGATACAGACCAGGTGGGACCCAGATGGTACGGTGAAAGGAGGTGAGAATGATATGCAGAATACAAGTGATTTCAAAATAGGAGATAAGCTTGTCTTAAAAAAGGAAGGCGGTGGTTATCTTAACTCTACTTGTGGCAACCTCGATAATGATTTCGAAGACGATAGAGTATCTTACATCATTGTGAGAGCCAAAGGTAGTAATGATAATTACATCTCCCGATGGGACGCATATGATAGTAACAACGAGCTCGTTAGATCAACTTGTTGTGGAGTTTACTCTCAATATTTTGAAAAAATCTCTTCTGCACAAAGTTTTATGCAAACACTCAATATTTTAGCAAAGAAACTCCTTGATGCTGATACAAAAGCATTAGTAAAAGCAGGAGTTTTAGATGATTGCCTGAAAGTGAAAGATACTGAATTTATCCTTTCTTTTTTGGTTAATCTTTACAAGAAAGACCTCGCAGCAGAAGCTCGAGCACTCTTGAAAGAACAAGAAGACCAAACAGATGCGAAAGCATAATCTTGGTTTCTCGTTAGAGTCTATCCTCCCAGGTAGGCTCTTGCGAGGAAACGGAGGTGAAATATATGACAAAGGTTACTATGGAAGAAACAACCAATTACGACCAGTTTTCCTTTTTGAAAGGGAATCGGACGTTATCGATGGACAACATCGTCTCATGGTTGCAAAGCAAAATAAGCTTCCTATCTTTTATATCGTTAATCCCCTGGCAACACTTGAGGAGGTTCGTATTCAAAACACGTACACGAAGAGCTGGAAGGCAACTGATTTTATTCAATCATTTGCAACGTTAGGAAAAAGTGATTATCTGTGGCTCTGGGAAACAATGCAGAATAATCGATTTTCTCTTTCAACAGTTCTTATCTTTATGTACTCCTATCGAACTGGCCACCAATCACCAAGGATCAAGCATGGTGAGTTTAGTGCTACAGCGTTTGAGAAGGATCGAGCAGAGAAACGTATTAAAAAGATGGAGAGTATTCGTCCCTATATCAATGTGAAAGGGGGATATAATAGATCGTTTTTAACTGAGATGATGCGGATCATCGACGAAAAAGCGTTTGATGTCTTTGTAGAAAACATCGAGCAAAGTGGGAAGACATATCAGCAACCAAACAACTCGGACGAAGTACAACGATTTGTTCAGAAACTGCTGAAATAAGAGTTTGGATAACTCACCGAGAGGAGGTGAACAATTTATGGCACAAGAACTAAAAATAGAAATACCAGCACCAAATATTCAGTTGATTAAGGTCAAAATTATTGGCACGTCTCCACTCATTTATCATAAATGGGATGAGAAGGCAATTAAAATGATTGAGGATAAACAGCAAAAGAAAGCGACCAAAGGTCGTGAAGCTCGTGATCCTGATGCTGAATACAAGAATAGCTTTTATTATGATTCTGAAGGGAATATTGCTTTCCCTGCTCGAAACATTAAACAGGCTATCGTCGGGTCAGCTCGCTTCTTACAAGATGTGAAGATGACTATTTTGCGTGGAGCAGTCTTTGTGAAAGGTGATAAGGATAATATGATTCCTGTTATCTACAAAGAGAAAGATAAGCATATGCGAAAAGACATGGTAACTGTTGGTATGGGATCTGCTGATGTTCGCTATCGAGGAGAACTTCGAGAGTGGAGCATGGAATTTATCATCGAATACGATGGTGATCTCATGTCTGCTTCTCAAGTTGTTAATCTTTTACAACGCGCAGGGTTTTCTCAGGGTTTGGGAGAATGGCGTCCAGAAAAGAATGGCGACAACGGGACATTCGAGGTAGAGACTGAAGCAGGAGGAAAGAAGTAACAAACAAATCCTGCCCATTTGTTTATGGAATGGTATAGCAACGCACGGTAAGTTCAGGAAAGGCTTGCAATTCTTGGCAGTAATGGAGAGAACGGGTGGGTTGAGGTGCTGTAAGTTACGTTTCGGATTTGAGAGTTAAGTCAGGGCAGTACGGGATTGGAACGCTGTGTTTCGTACAGGTGAGTTATTGTGGGTTCAGGATTGGCTCTTTTGGCAGTATTGGATCGGAGGGCTGTGTATAGGTTTGTCGAGGTTAGTACCGTTATAGCAGGGGAAATGGGGTACGCTAAGGAATAAATTGTTTGGTTATGGCAGTATTGGTGGGTTTCGGTGTTTTGTGGTAGCGCAGGGAGGACTTGGGTTCGACTTGGCAGTCGAGGAGGGGTAAGGGTGATGAGAGCAATGAGGATTGGAGTGGCAGTCGCGGAGTGTAATGGATAGTTTTTATCGGTAGTGGTTCGTCACGGTGAGTTGAGGACAGGTAGTATGTGGCAGTAGCGGCTTGAGAGGAATGGTCAGTCGGCGTTAGGCTTATAAAGGCAGTCAGGGAGGATTTCGGAATCGTGAGTTAGGTTGCGTTGCGAACTATTTGGCAGTTGGGGTCAGGTACGGAGAGTTTTTGTCGGTTAGGGTATGGAAAGGCAGTCGGGGCGAGGATCGGTAAGTTAGGGGGAGCTGGGTTGTGGTACGGAAAGATTTGGCAGTAAGGGTCAGGTAAGGCAATAAACGGTATGTCAGGGAGCGTTTAGGATAGGAGAGGCTTTTGGCGAATAGCTCAACGGTAGAGCAATGCACTGTTAATGCATCGGTTCTAGGTTCGAATCCTAGTTCGCCAGCAAAGATAAGGAGGTGAAATAATATGAAGAAAATACGAAAAGTAGGACTACAAAAAGTCAAGGAACCAAAATATGTTGCAGTCTTAAAGCAGATTGAGGAAGATCATGGCATCATTACACCATATATGGTCGTTGAAGCTGCTAAAAAAGCAGACTCGCCATTACATAATGCGTTTGAATGGGATGATACGAAGGCTGCGGAGAAGTTTCGTATCGTGCAGGCTCGTATGCTTATCAATAGTGTACGTGTAGAAATCATGGGACAGAAAACAGAAGGATACATTAACGCAATCGTTCATGTAGATAACGTCGCTTCACGAGGGTATGTCTCAACAGAAGTAGCGATGAATGATGATTTTATCTATAAACAGGTGTTAAAGAATGCAACTCGAGAACTCGAGTACTGGCAGAAAAAGTACCGAATGCTTAAAGACTTACAGGGAATAGTTAATGAAGAGAAAGTAGAAGAATTGAGACGGAAGATTAGCTAAAACAGAGGAAGCTGCCCTAAGTCTTCTTGTCTCTTGATGATAATGTCATGAATATTCTGTATAAGTTGTTTTCGTATGAATTGGTCTATCGTCTGACACTTATCCCCACACCAACGGTGACGGAATAACTTATGTGAAGCGATAGTAGCAACACGCATAACATCCTCTGGATGACGTAACTGCCAACGCCAGAGAAGATAGGGATAAGCCATGAGAGACTTTAATGAATTCTTTTCTTCTGCATCAGCATATCTCTGTTCTTGATAAAACGGAACTTTCATTGTTTATGATATCTACTTATAACCAATAGTTTATAAACTGATCTAACATACTATAGTTTAGTACTAGTTATATTAAATAACTAGAAGACGCTACTAGCTTAGGCCTACGGCCTCCCTAAGACATTCCCCCTAGCCTAGATCTTCCCTCCGTCTCCCTCGCTCCTCCTCCGCAGTAGTTTCTCTGGGGACAGCTCTGTTAATAGTTGGGATCTATATCTAGTGTTACCTAACTACCAGTGAGAGCTCGCTCTCTAGATCTACTTGCGTTGTCGTCGCTTCGGTCGTCGTGCCATATTGTTATGCTACTCCTCTAATCAAAGAGTGTAGATGGGTAATGGCTCCCCGTCCCTTTAAATAAATTAGTAGTTGTCAAACCGAGATGTTTTTTAACGGCATATTTTAATAGAGCAAATCTGGAGTGGTGATTATTATTTTTAAAAACGAGTATTCCAGATCTAAATAACTCGTGAGATAAGAAATGACAACGCTTACATAAAACTCGGAGATCAGAAGTAGAAACATTAAATAGATTCCCATAATTTAAATGATGGGTATGGAGAACTTCATTAGTTGCACAAACCGCACATCGTCTATTTTTCTTTTGAGCTCTTAGATTCTTCCAGTGACTGGTTTGTAAATATTCTTTATATTCCATGATATCGGGTGCCTTCTCTGCTATCCTTTTGCTACTAAAATAGTATCTCGTAATTCTTCGGGGAAATATTTATGTTTTGTTATATCTAGTTGGGGAAATAATTCTCTTGCAACATTCCATTCGATTTTAGCACCATTAGCTGCGATATACTGAGCATCAGTCTCTTGATTTTCTCCACCATGAATAGCAAAATGATTGCCAACTTCTATTGCCTCTATATAATCTGGAACGTATCCTACAACGCTATTCCATTCTCCATCCGTAAAACTCTCATAGGCAACAAATCCTACTGTGTGTAAAGAAGATCTCCATTCAACTGCAAGTATTTTATACTTTTTCATGATTTCTTTAATAAATCCATCAAACGTTTTGCTTCTTCTGGAGAAGGAGATTCATCGTCATATGCTCCTTGTTGCATTTTTTTGTCTAATTCATCCAGTCCCAGACTCAGGAGGTCTTTGTGAAGTTGCATCTTGGGAGCTGCTAATTCTGTTTCAAAATCATGATAATAACCACGTTGTGCCCGAGAGATCATCTTATCAATGGCTTCGACTTTTTCTTCTGAATAGTATTCTTCGACCATTTTTACTTTTAAATCTCTTACTAAATCAACTTTTGTATTTCCCATAAAAAAATCCCCCTGCGTGAGTTGCAACTGGCTCGACTAGACAAAAGCCAAACCCACACAAGGGGATCTTAAGTCCAGTCAAATTTGTTGCTTCTGGATTATAGCACTGTTGTCAAATTTGTCTAGTAGCTATTTATATTTTCTATGACTTCGCTTATATGCATTACTCCAGAGCTCGTAGCGTAAATTATAATAGCCATTAAAGAAAAACCTTGGTTTATAATACTCCTCTTGTTTCCCTTTGTCAGTTGTGTATGTTACAGGCTTATGGAAAGGTGCAACATAATACCAGTAGCGTAACCCTCCATACAGAGGTATTTTACTGAGTATTTTATCTTTTCGTGAAGCTTCATCATAATTCCAATTTGGTACTTCTTTTGCCATAGTGTGTAAACGCGGGGACGGCTGAAAAGCAGTCAGATGAGGCAGTCGCCCCCGCATTGTTTTTGGTAGACCAGTCGTCCCACTATTGCCCGCGCATGCGGGCTTGGAAGAGACTAGTCTGTGTCCCTTGGTCGTTGCCACCCACAATAGGTGCAGGAGCTCCGTTGATGGTCATACGGGCACCTGGCCTCAAGTGCCTGGCGTTGCGCATAAGGGTCTGCCCCTGGCATGCGAGATGCTCGCTTGTCGATCTGGTTCTCCAGCTTGCGCTTTTGCCGACAATCATAGCAGTTGCATCCGTGATGGCCGAATCCCAAAAAGCTCATGATGGCCTCCTCAAATGTGTTAAAGATCTGCTCTTTTACCTCATACGTCTTATAGCATACATTAGCTCACCTGTCAATACTATGAGACTTAGGATAACAGCATTGGCAAGGACTATCAGATACGATAAGACGGAGAAAAAGAACTACTGGAAGTAGGAGAAAGAAGAGAAGGATAGCACAGGAGCAGACGACTGTCTCAATGAGCGTGTTCATGGCGATTTATAAAAGCGATTCGTCCGAGCAAGACTTGCTAGACACTGGTAACAGTGACAGTTTTCATAGGCATGTGAAGCTTCCGCGACGTCTCGTAGTCCTTTTCGTGAGACAACCTCCCGTGCCTGATCAACGACCGACCTAGTAGCAACAACAGGAGCTCGTGGATAATGGATCTTTACCTCAATCATCCGTTCTTTCATAAAAAGTATCGCAGCCAACCCTACTTGTACGCTTCTGTAAGGTTGACTTCAGCAAACGGAAGCGACGCTTGTATCTAGAAACATCCTTACTAGTCACAAACTATTTCAGGGTTGGCTACTGTTTATTGGTGTGAACTCTCTGACCTAACGAGAGTATATCCTTCAGCTAGTTTGTTTGTAAAGAGGAAGATGGGATCGTTGACAACTATACCCATCTTGTCTATTATGTACCAAATGAATCAAGTTGATCCAAATCGTGAATATACTCCTATGCAGCTCTGGAAAATGGGTACCTTCTTCTCCTTTACAGGAAGTAATGAGACAAAAGCAGCCTACCACCTGCTTCTCCGTCTTATCCATAAAGGGAAGATACCTGCAAGAGACGATGGCGTTGGCTCGATACACCCTCGCTGGAAGATCAAGGGAGAAGACTTTATTGCATACATAAACTCTCGGGGAAAGACAAGTAGCTAGGTATTGACAACTATACCAAGCTAGACTATCATCATGCCTATGACTACCGAGAGTTTTGAGCCAGAAGAATACCAAGAGCTAGAAGGACTAGAAGAATCATACGTCCATTGTCCAAAGTGTTTGACAGAAGAAAAGTACGTCAAAATGGTTATCTTGCAAAAAGGAAATACAACCGACGACTTTGTGACTATTCTTATTTGCCCAATTTGTTATCACCAAGAGAGAGAATAATATGCGCGCCTTTTTTATCATCGATACTACTCGAAAAGAAGTTCTCGACACTTTTGTCTCATTTGAAGAGGGGGAAAAGATTATGATTGAAACAGACGGGCATAAAGTGTCATATACCATTACGAGTGCAAAGAAAGTACTGCAAGAAGTTGGGGGGAAATATGATGTCTCCCTTGAGTATCATCTTTTACAACAAACATGAACATCGATAAGCATGTCCAGATATATATGATTGGCGTTGACGGCGGTCTTCGCATCATCCCTGGATATCTTAGCGACGGTCTTAAACAACAAGGATGGAAGATAATCAATAATCCAAAGCGAACATATTATCCTGAATACGACCGCACAAGTCCCCACTATAAAGATCGAGAAGAAAAACTAAATGTTGATAGTGAATTTCTGACGATAGAAGTTCTTTAAAGGTATTATGTTACACGTCAAGTACGTCTCTGCATGGGGAGACCCTTCAGGCTATGGTGCTGCTGCACGAAGTTTTATTAACGCGCTCTACATTGCTGGAGTGAATATCACGCTTGAAACAATTGCGCAAATGCCAGAATCAACCCAACAAGGAGTCACAGAGCGAATCTGTCGAGCACTGCAAAATAGGAGTATTCCGTATACAACAGTCATTATTCATCTAACTCCTGACGCTTACCCGATTTATAGAGAGAAGAACAAATATAACATTGGCCACTTATTCTGGGAGACGGATAGATTACCAAAAGAGTGGATCACCCCCTGTAATCAAATGGATGAGATATGGACAGCTTCAGAGCAACAAGCAGAGATGATACGAAAGAGTGGTGTCACTATCCCCATTTATGCGTTTCCCCAACCAATCGACGCCATAAAAGGCTTTGAGACAGTCGCGCCGTATAGAACGAATCCTCTTGCTGGTTTTATCTTCTATAGTATCTTTCAATGGATTCTTCGGAAAAACCCAAAAGTGTTACTCTCCGCCTATTGGAAAGAGTTTACTGGAAAAGAAGACGTGGCGTTATTACTAAAAACATATAGAATTACCTATGTTGAGCAAGAGTTTGACCTTATTAAGGATGATATTAGGGCTTGGAAGAAAGAATTAAAGCTTGATCACTACCCAAAGATATTTTTATCACCGAGTCTGTTAACCGATGCGGAGATGCTTCGCTTACACGTAACGGGAGACTGCTACGTGAATAGTTCATCGGGCGAGGGTTGGAGTCGCCCGATGCAAGAAGCAATGCTTTTGGGTAGGCCTGTTGTTTCAGGCAATAATGGGGGAATAACAGATTATCTCTCAGAAACACAGTATTTTCCCGTAGAGAGCCATTCAGTTATAGCAGAAACAGCCAGCTGGATTCCTTGGTATACAACAGACATGTCCTGGAGAGCGTTAGATGAAGATGCGCTAAGAAAACAAATGCGCTATGTATACGATAATACAAAACAAGCTACGTTGACAGGCAGAAAAGCGCAGACGTTTATCGTGGATAATTTTTCTTACCAAACAGTCGGAGAAAAACTAAAGCAACGATTAAGTGAAATAGTTCTACCAAAATAGGAAAATATATGCTATTCTCTTGTAATGAGAACTAAAGTACCAGTAACTTGCTATAAGTGTCAAGCAGAGGTACTTCAGAATCAGGGGATGCGAATTATACAAATAGATACAGAAGAAGACCTGTTTTTCTGTAGATCTTGTCTAAAAGGAGCAATGCACCAGTTGAGTGTCAAAGGAAGTAAAAAGAAAGATGAAGTTGACCTCCTTCGAAAAATACGAACCTTTTTAAAAAATGAAGAAAAAAACTAGTCATCAACATAAGTATGAACGCTGTGTGGATTATAATATAGACAGTTACTTTATGAATAAAGGCTGGCCTAGGATTATTTGTCAATGTTCATGCGGGGAATTTTTATTAAAAAAATATGACTAATAAAATTGACCTTGTTAAAAAGATAGAAGCAAATACAGTCGCGATTGCGGACAGTGACGTCTTGCCTCCAGAGCTCATGAAAGCATTAGAGGATAAGATGCCAGAGTTTGTTAAGGAATACGAGGCAGACGGGAGCGCGGTACTCCGCTGGACACATGAATATCTCATTCTCATGGAAGAGATCTTGCGCCTAGACTTTGGTTTTACTGAAGACGATATGGTAAAAATAGAGCAACGCATTAAGGATATGTTGCCTATTCTACATACGATGAAATTAGAGGATACAAGACTTTTGCGAAAACATGACTTTGCAGTTGTTCGAGACATGGTAGAAAGAAATAAGATTCTCTTTAAAGCAGAAAAAGCAGGGATAACTTTGCCAGGAAAAGATACACAAAAAGCCCTAAGAAAGAAAGGAGAGTAATACATTATGAACAACAACATAACCGTATCAATGCTAAGTGTCTTTTTAGTTAGCGTATCTATATTAACTATCATTGGTTGGCATATTATAGTTGGAAGCATCCACTACAGTGCGGGAACAAGAGTTGGTGAAATAGTGAAATTTTCACAACGAGGATTTTTCATAAAGAATTGGTGTGGAGAAATGAGCGTTGGAGGACAAGGCCAAGCAGGGTACTTGTTTGATTTTGGTATCGATAGAAATGCAAATAACGCATCGTTAGTACAAAAACTGTCTGACTTACAGGGACAAAAAGTTGAAGTCACCTACGATCAAAGAGGAGCAAATAACCCATTTAATGGATGTTCCGATTATTTAGTAACAAACGTAAAGGTGATTAAATAATAGAAGGTGCCATGAAGTTTATTACGAAAGATGATGATTGGGGAATAAGAATAACATTAAAAGAAATATTTTTTGGAAAACAAAAAGAGTGCTCAAAAGATGCTTTCTTTGAATTTGATTTATTCTTTAATCAATATATGCCACCAGCATATTATGAGACAAAGAGTACAATCTTACGTCATCTCGATGAAATACGAGAATTGCTAGAGCGTTTCCATAAGGAATATAAAATTGGTCTTAATAAATGCATGTGGATTGAAAAGAGCGGACAGTATCAATGCGCAATAATTACAGATGATCTATTAAGGCAATTAAAATCAGGGCTGATCAGATTACCAACCTACTTGGAGATAGAAGAAGAGAAGAAGAGGTGGCAAAATACACTAGGGTACAATAAGGAACAAGGATTTAGTGATCCAATTAAAGAAGAGATGATACAACTTAATTTTAAAAGGAGGTGAGTATATGAAGAATAATTTTGATTTAGCAACAGTAAAAAAGTCACTAACGACAGGAGCTGCAAACTTTCTGAAAGACCTGCAAGGTGAAATTGTGCAAGAAGAGCAAGATGCTTTAAAAGACTTTGTGAAAGGAGCATACCGCTTCTCTCTTGAAAAAGAACGAGAAATTGAAAGATTGCAAAAAGAGGTCACACAAATCAAAGAATCATTAGAGAAAGCAAACACAGGGGACTGGGAACAACTTTCTACTATTAAGATTCCTGCACGATTCTTTGAAGAATCAACACTAAGAAAACATGGAAAGTCACTTATCTCAGGTTCGCAAGAAGTGAGATTTGTTGATTTATACGTCCCAGACGGGGAATAATTAAATCCTGCCCATTTTGTTTATGAAAATTTTATATTTAGGTGTCCACGAAGTACTCGAACGAGACGAGCTCGCTCTTTTGTCAGAATTGGGACATGACGTCTTCTCCTACCAAGGGGCATATATGTATCCACAGGGTCACCCTACTCTTAAGAGACCAGGCATAGAGAATATGACAGTACATCCTGATTTAGCAGAAGAAGCTATAAAATATGCGAAAACAAAGATTCCACAATCTTTCTTTGATAAGTTTGACGCAATTATGGTTATGCATGACCCAAATATCATAGTGGAGAATTGGGATCGTATGAAGCATAAGCAGGTCATGTGGCGTTCTATTGGGCAATCAACTCCACACGTTGAGAATATGATCCGACGAATGCGCTATGATGGAATGAAGATAGTCCGTATGTCACCACAAGAAGAAAAGATTACTGGATATCTTGGTGCAGATGCAGTTATTCGTTTCCATAAAGATCCCGATGATTGGAAAGATTGGAATGGGGACACAAAGCGAGTAATTAACTTTACGCAATCACTTAAGGGAAGACGCGTTGATTGTCACTACGATGCGATTATGCAGTCAGTTGAAGGATTTCCCGCACTTATCTACGGAAGTGGGAATACCGACCTTGCTGGACTTGATGGAGGAGAGCTGACCTATGATCTCCAACGCGGAGCCTTACGGGATAATCGAGCTTTTCTCTATGGAGGGACATGGCCGAGTCCCTATACGCTATCCTTCGAGGAAGCAATGATGACGGGAATTCCTATGGTTTGTATCGGTAAGAAACTTGCAGAAGAAATTCATGCACAAGCAGATTATATTGATTACTATGAAATTCCTGCTATCATCGAAAATGAGAAGAACGGTTTTATTTCAGATAATATTAACGAGGTTCGCGACTATATCCATAAGCTTTTAGAGGATCATGCATTAGCAAGAAATATTTCAGAACAAGGGAGAAAGACCGCCATTCGTTTGTTTGGAAAAGAGAAAATACAAAAAGAATGGGGAGACTTCTTTCATAGTTTATGAAAAAAATAATTAAAAAAGTAACAAAGATCGGATTTCGATTACAAACGGATGATATGAAAGATCATCGCTATCAAAGCATTGATGATTGGACAGATCCAGAGAAAGTGAAAAATTTAGTGAAAGGAGAAACATCACTCGTTTTCCCTATTCAAACAGCGGATATGGGAGAGAGAAAGTATAATTTTCTTACCTTACTCCATGCGCTTATCGAATCATATATGTGCTTTGAGCATGGAATAAGTGATGACCAAGTAAGTGGCTATGACATGGCGCATACGCACTGTGATGACCCTGGAAGCCACCAGGATGCCCCATATCACGACGAACATCAATTAGCGACTGACGTTGAGGCAATGGTATCAGTTGCTCTTGGGGTTGACTGGATAAAATACGGGAAGGTAACGGATAAAACCTTAGCGAAATATCCTAAGAAGAAAAAATGAGCAATACAACAGATTATTTATTTGAACGAGCTGGAAGCATTATTCAACGACTCCCTGAAGTGCGTGATGATGGGAGAAAATACGAGATGGCTGATGATGGGGGAGTTGAATTAGAGGTGGGAGAATTCATGCACGGTTTAGTTCGAATAATTAAACCGAACCGCGTATTAACAACAGGTATCTACACTGGCATCTCCGACATGTACGTTGCGCAAGCACTCAAAGAAAACGGTTATGGAAAGATAACTGCACTTGAATTTGAACCAACACATTTAAATAGAGCACGAGACTTATGGCATAAGACAGATGTCATTAGTGTTATAGATTCTCAGTTAATTAGCTCATTAGACTTCCAACCAGAAGGGGCATACGAATTATTCTTCTTAGACACAGAGCCAGATATTCGCTTCAAAGAATTAGTAAAATTTTATCCATATCTTGCTCCAGGTGGTTTTGTCTTCCTGCACGACCTACACCATCATTTGGGACAAGAAACTATACCAGGTCAGGTAGAAAACTGGCCATGGGGGAAGATGCCAGATGAAATAAATAACTGGATAAAGACTGGAGAGTTAAAGCCTTGGCATTTCCCTAACCCTCGTGGATTAGCAGGATTCCAGAAGCGAAAGGACGGAGATTATGAACCTAAATAAAATTGCTGAAGAATCAAGAGCTTCTATTGAACACGATGACCTCAAGACGTTATTACCGATAATAGCATCAATAAATCCTAAAAATATTCTTGAAATTGGCACATGGAAAGGATATTCTGCTGAGACATGGATCAGGGCATTTAACCCAATTCAGCTTTTCACCCTAGAAAAAGATAGTGTATCTATCATAGATTACACAATTCCTCGAGGAAGAAATCCAGAATTTGAATTCTTATACAATAGTGACTCTCACGACGAAAAGATACTAGAAAGAATAAAAAGAGATCTAGAAGAAGTGGATTTCTTATTCATTGACGGAGATCATTCAGAAGAAGGGGTAAGGAAAGATTTTGAGATGTACTCCCCCCTTGTCCGTAAAGGCGGTGTCATCGTATTCCACGATGTTGTTTATACTTCCCCTGACCCACTCAGTCCTGTCATGGTTAAGCCGTTATGGGATGAATTGAAACTACAATATCCCTATGTTGAAATAAAGGCTGGAAAGAATAGTACGGGGATTGGTTTGATTTGGGTATGAAAATATTAGTTGCAAAAAACTTATATGTTGCAGACGATTCAGAGCTCTGTCACATTGGCAAAGAAAATCAAGTGATTGTCCACGCTTGTAAATATCCGTGTCATAAACTAGCGGTGGGTTATGATACTAAAATAGATCCAAGTCACCCAAACTATTTATACAAAGAGATGGAGAGAGATTTATATTTAAATATGATAGATCCACAAGTACCTATGTTTAGATTAGAATTGTTTGTCAAAGCAAAAGAGTTTATTAAGAAACATATTGACAATAATGTTGTGGTTATTCACTGCAATGCAGGACAGTCACGAAGCCCAATGTTAGCGATGTTATACATAAATACAGAAGATGACTATGCGAAAGCAAAAGCCTCATTTAAAGGTATTTATCCGCATTTTTCTCCAACAACAGGAATAGACACATTTGTGAGAGATAACTGGGGGACATTAAAATAATGAAAAAGATATTATTTGTTGGTGATTTCACATATATTCAGAATAGAGATAGTGTAGAATGGATATTGAAAGAGATCTGGCCAGACATAAAGTTAGGTGCCCCAAAAGGAGAAGAATTACGACTCTGGATTGTTGGAAGAAAGATACCAAAGAGTATTCGTAAGCTAGCAAAGAATGACCCCTGGGTTATCTTTGACGAAGACGTTACGGATACTGCAAAGATGTATCATGAAGCATGGATTCTTTTAGCACCAATACGAGTTGGTGGAGGGACAAATATAAAGATACTTGAAGCGATGGCGTGTGGGACACCTGTTGTCACCACAGATCTGGGTATCGCTGGACTAAATGTAAATCCTTTACGCATATGAAGAAATTACTTATTACAGGAGCAGTTGGCCATATCGGAAGTAATATTACTATAGAGGCAATCAAACGAGGTTGGCATGTTGTTGGTATGGACAATCTCCATAGGCAAGAGGTCATAAATAATCTTCGTTACCTTCAGTTTACTTTTCCACAAGAATTTGAGTTTGTTTGGGGAGATGTTCGTAATCAAGACGACTTTGATCGAGTACCACAAGTTGATGCAATTATTCATCTTGCTGCAAATCCTGGTATCCCTTGGTCAATTAAATGGCCACTCTATGATTTTGAGACAAACGCCAGAGGTACCCTCAACACCCTAGAATTCGCTAAGAAGTGCGGCAATGTCCCTTTTGTCTATGCATCAACTAATAAGACATTTTCAGATATTATAAATACGCTACCAACGGTAGAAACGGAGACAAGATATAAATGGGCCCAGAATCCATTTTGGGGTAAACAAGCTGGAGAAATAGACTCAATATATTCTGGGATAGACTTTGATCAAGGAGTTGCATCATCGATCAATCAAAACTTTCCGACAATGGGTTTTGGTAAATATGGACATTCCATGTACGGTGTCTCGAAATTGACTGGAGAACTTTATGCTACCGAATACCATTGTCAGTATGGATTGCCTGTTGTTATCAATAAGATGTCATGTATCTTTGGTCTCTTCCAAAAAGGAGCTGTAGAACAGGGGTGGATTTCTCACTTTATTCATATGATTCAAGAAGATAAGCCAATTACCTTCTTTGGAACAGGAAAACAGGTGAGGGATATATTGGATGCACGGGATGTCGCACGACTTTACATGGACGAGATTGAACAAATAGATAAGTGTAATGGTGAAGTATTTACTGTAGGTGGGGGAGCTAATAATACACTTTCTCTCATAGAGGCAGTTAATGAAATAGAGCAACAACTTGGTAAAAAAGCGGTTGTTAGTCATGCAGAAAAACGTCCTGCTGATCAAGATATTTATATTTCTAGCCTCAGAAGGGTTGAAGAAATACTAGGCTGGAAGCCAGAGATTTCATACAAAGAAACAATTTCAGATATGATTGCTGAAACTTCTGGAGAAATATGACACGTGCAATTGTTGTGGCCTTCCATAAATACACGCCTTTTGGTGGAGAATTTTACGAGCCGATATTAGACTTCTTCTTACAGCAAATGAAGAAATATAAGGATGAGTTCGACAGATTGTATATCGTTGATAGTAATTGGAATATCGATCCCCTCAAGCTTGTTGATATTCAATCATCCGTTATAAAAGTAAATCCTCATTTAAGATACTACGATGCATATAAAGAAGTGTTGCCCCAAATCAAAGAAGATATCGTGCTTTTTGTGGACAACGACATGGTTGTATATAAAAAAGGAGTTATTGAAGAAACTTTTGATTTGTTAGAAGGCGATAAGCCGAGTCACGATCCAGATACACAAACGCTTGATGCTTATGATGTTGTATCGACTTACGACACTATTGGTGAATATAAGACAGACAAACTAAATGGGAAAAATAAGTTTTGCCCTTATTGGTTTGCAACTCATAAAGATCTTCTTATGAAATATCGTGATATAGATTGGGGATCGAATATGCCTCAATACGAAACTCTTGGTAAATTAACTGAAGTAATGTTAAATGACGGAACAAAACCGTATGAATGGGAAGAAGATAAAACAAGTATCAACTTTAATGGAAGCTACCAATATCCTGACACTACAGCAATTATAGATAAAGATGGTAATTATAAGAGTAAAGACCTTGGCTATTATCATATTCGTGCAGGGAGTACGCCAGCATATCTACTCGCAACGAGAAAAGAGGGGAGCACAGTTACTTATTGGGAATATATTCGTAATCAACCAAAGAACGAATATCTAAGACAGCTCGCCTGGTACTGGTGCATGTGTGCAGAAACAAAAAATATGGTTATTGATGTAACTCCTCTGTTGCGAGATGCAGAAGTTCCATTGCAAGCATTTATTGCATATATAGAGAAATTTAGAGCCTATCATGGTTTATGAGAAAATCGATCGCTGAACTTATTGATGAACTTTCTGTAACGAACATTAAAATTGCTCTTATCCTTGAGAAAGGTAAGCTAGCAAGCTTGGAAGAACTACAAAAAGTGCAAGATCTGAACAAATATCGTAGTCAAATAAAAAATGCCATCAATCTCCAATTTGGGGAAAGACAAGAAATAAAAGTATGAGATATAAACTTGAAATAGAAAAACTAACTTGTAAGCAAAAAACGGACATTATTGAGTATCTAATTGGAACAAACAAAGAGACACTTAGTGACTTATTGCAGGTAAAAGAAATACGAGAAATCTTGCAAAAAAAAGGATTTGACTTAGATAAAAAAATATTTGTAAGTTATGAATTACCAGACTTAACATATGTGTATGAACAAATAAAGACATGACAAAAGCAGTCTTTCTATCAGCGGGTGGAGACCCATTTATTGCGTCTCTTGTTTTAAAACTCTGGAAAGAGCGATGGTATGATGAGGTAGACAAATTCTATATTTGCTACAACAATCATGCTGGAGTCCCTGTTAATGTTGCATCAGAGTTTATCGCCGAAGCAGTCAAAGATCCAAAGGTTCATCTTATCTATCACCCAACAGGTATTGGTAACGGGATGCCTATAACAGAAATGGCGCAGATAGCTAAAGAAGATCTGATTATGCTCATTGAGGATGATGGCTTTATTTTCTCTTCAGGAATGGTGAAATGGTGCTTCCAGCAAATTGAATCTGATCTTACTGATATTGTCGGCTCTCCACGAGGATCATGCGGACCAGAAATCTGGGAAGCGTCAAAGGTAAAATACGGTCTTGATTATTCAGGTTATGGTGACGTTGGACCAAACTGGTGGCCAAACTTTTTCTTCTGTAAACGATCTGACCTCTTGAAGACTGATTTAAATTTTGGTAGTATCACTTTCACGCCTGGACAATATTGTAAAGAACTTGATTATGAATTCAAAGAAGTCAATCATGGAGACACGTTTGTTTGGGCGTGTATCCAATTGAGAGCGTTGGGGCTTCGTTCTCTTGCTGTTCCACAGTACCACGCACATCCTCATGATATAGAATATGCAAAAACAAAACAGCAATCTTTCGCTTTTGACGGGCAGGCAAAATGGATTCACGGAGGAAGTCTTTCTGCTGGGTGGGGAGGATACCTCTCTGGAAGGCTACCTGATGTGAGTACTGATATAGCAAAACAGGAGATAGAAACACGTGTGGCATTTTGGTATATCGCAGTTGGGGAAGCACGAGGATTTGTCGATTTTACAGTTAATTATTTACAAGGAATAGAAGACTTAATAAAAAATGCACAATTAAACCGAACCCGTATTGAAGACAAGATACAACTCTACCGACAATTGATGAAAATATGAAGAAAAGTTTAATCATAAGCTGGATCAGTTCTTGCGATTACCCATTGTTTCGTGTGTGGCTTGAAAAATATCATGGATATTTTGACGAAATCATCATCTATTGGGATATACAGTTCCGTCACCCAATCTTTTGGGCATTTATTCAGCAGTCATTGTCTCATCTCCCTAATATAAGATTCATAGATCCTGTACCATATGAGTATGGAGTTGGAGATTGGCGGAGTACAGCAACAAACGAGCTAGTTAGACATGCAACAGGCGATTGGCTCATCTCCATCGAGCAAGATTGGTTTTGTAAAGATTGGGACTCGTTGTTTCGCTCAATGGACGAGTCAATGAAACATTACGACATGTTTGGCTGGTGGAATCCTACGAACAACCCATATATACATCCCGCATTTTGGGGAATAAAAAGAGAATTATTTGAGAAAACAAATAAGGATTTCTCTGCCCATCCTGAAATAAATGGGAGTGACCACTTCGCAATGATTACCTATGATGCCGAAAAACTGGGAGCTAATATAGATAAGTATGGTGGGGATTTTCACCCAGACTCACTCTGTTTTCATCTTGGGGGAGTAAATCAAAACTATCTTAATGGGCTAACTAATGGATTTGAGTTTCATAGGCCAGAGGTATTTGCTATTTATAACTATGAGTGTGGACTGGCAAATGTAAAACAAGATCCCAGATTTTTGGAATTATCAGAAGATATAGAAGCAAAATTACTTTCACAGCTCCCTGTTGATATAGGAAATAATCAATGGACAAAGTTTTTCAAATGAAACCCATTTTACTTGTAGCATGGCCGTTGCATCTAGACTTTCCTTTGTTTCGTTTCAATATTAAGCGATATAAAAATCACTTCGCTTCTATTTGGATCGCGCTGTCTAATCACTATCAAGAAGTAAATTATACAAACTTCCTCATGGCACAATTACCTGAAGCGCATTTTGTTGATGTCAAACATGAGAATATCGACTGGAGAAATGACGCAATCAACGAAACGCTTAATAAGATAAAGACAAACGAACCAATTTGTTTTATTGAACAAGACTTTTTAATTAAAGATGATTCATTCTTTACTATGTTCGATAAAGATTATGATTTTCTTTATTTCAAAGAGGGAGAAAGAGTCCACCCTGCATTTGCTGTAGTTAAACGAGAGCTCATTGAAAAAACAAGTCGTGATTTCTGTCCCCAACCAGGGGGAGATCATTTTAAGAAGTTTTTTGAAGAACTTCCAGAAGGAGTAAATATAGAAAGTTTTGGTCTTCGTCCAATGCATGATTTTTTTCACCTGAATGGTTTAAGTCAAAATTATATGAATTTTCTCTACGACGAACCGTATTACCGACCAAACAATTTTCTTTATTATAATTGGAGATGTTTACAATTAAACTTGCAGTCAGCAATACCGTTTGAAGATCATCCACATTTCTTCCAAATAGAACAGGCAATTGAAAGAAAACATGGTCATCCTGAAAAACACACGTATCTTGACCGCTTCTTCCCATGACCAATATTCTGACAGACTTTCATCATTCGGGACTTCACCGATCCCTTCAGCTACTGTTTGAGAACCGACTTGGATATAATCTCTATCGCCAAATTGGGATGGACTGGTATAAGAATGGCTTTTGGGCAATAAACGAACATGAGGCAACAGCTAAACAATATTTGGATATACGAGGAGGACAAGGAATGAATCCCCCTGATGGAACACCAAATTTGAACTATTCTACAGAAGATTCCTTTCTTGACGGTATATATTATTGTGAAGATACACATCACCGTAGTGTCCATCGAGCAATAGCTTTTGAACGTTTCTGTCAGATGAAATTTGATATTATTATTGCAAGCGTTCCCCAACACGTCCCCATCTTTAAACGACTCATTAAAGAGTACCAACCACAAGCAAAGTTAGTCTTTCAAATGGGGAATATGTTTTCAGAGATTACTAACAACCTGCATGAGATACCCAATCTCCTTGCCTCTACAATCGCCTTCCCGTTGCCAACAACCTGTAATGGTGTCTTCTATCATCAAGAGTTTGACACCACTGTCTTTAGCCCTTCAGAGTTGCCAGCAGAGAAACTATTTACTTCCTTTATAAACGTCTATCAACACAACGGAGGTTTTACTGATTATGCGACTCTCCGAACTATGTTGCCCGAATATGAATTTAAGAGTTATGGAGGACAATGTGAAAATGGTGCAGTAACTGGCATAGAAAATGTCGCAGCAATTATGAAAAAGAGTTATTTTGGTTTTCATAGTAAATACATGGGAGATGGATACGGCCATGTCCTCTACAACTGGATGGCATGTGGAAAACCCATTATTACTCGTCTTTCCGATTATAAAGGTAAGCTTGCAGAAGAAATACTCTTTGATCATGAGACTTGCTTAGATATTGACCGCTATAGTTTTGAACAACTACGTGATATAATTTCAACACTTCCCGACCATCAGTATGAATATATGTGTCAACAAGCATACTCTCGATTTAAAACGCTCGTTAATTTCGACTTTGAAGAAAAACTTATCCGTATCTGGCTAGATAGACTTATATGAACGTTCCTTATCTTTGTATTATTTGTGGAGAAACTATTAAAGGAGATATGGTTTACATCAATCACATGGAAACAGTTCATGGAACTTCTAGTCCTGATAAAGCTTTGGCGACACAAAAATCTATTGCATCTAATGTTCCCAAAATTGTCTTGGATAAAAATGCTCCACCACCTCCAGAATTTGCGGAAATAGCAGCTATGATGGATAATCCACTACCTAGTACCCCCGTTCCCCCACCTATTGTACCTCCTGTTGTGACGGCGGAAGCCACGGTACCTTCTGGGCATACTGGACAACAGGAGGGTAAAAACAAGATTGTTTTGAAATATCGCTATGAAGGAAATTGCCCTACCTGTAACGCGCCTGTGCGAACGATTATACTTAATGCAAACGGTAAAACTATTGCGACAGCATATTGCTTAACTCATGAAGAAATAGAACAGCGAGAAGTGCATCCAATCGAAGAAGCAACGGACGACCTACGAGATCAAAGTAATCATTTGGATTTATTGTTAGAACATCAGGTAAGAAGAGAAGAGTTAGCAAAATATCTATTTTCGAAAAAGAAGAAAGGAGGGAAAAAGAATGTCAAATCAAACAGTCATGTCGTTTCAGAGAAAGATGCCATACAAAGTAGCATGCCAACTACCAGATTGTCACAAACCAGTTAATAACGTTTATCAGATAAACATCGATGAACATAGTATTAACTTTTGTTCCAATGACCATGCTCGTCTTGGAATTGCTCGTTGGCAAGAGAAGAAACAAAAAGGAATTCGTCCAGGTGGCGTCCCTCCAACAACACAAATAGATTCAGAAGAAATGGTAGGCGATAATATCGCAGATCTGGAGGTGAGTGAATGAAACCAAAGCAAAAAACAACAGAAGAAGTCTACGACGAGAAATTCGACCAAAAAGATTACCAGAAAACAATTTACAGTTTTTCTCAAAGCGAATTAGCGTTGCTTACTCCTTGGGATATGCAAATCCAACTTGGTCAAGTTGCGTCTGGTGTCTTAAATGGATTATTGCACAAAAAGGTATTACCAAGAGTAGGTGCAAAATTGGTTGCAGATACAGAAATTTGTTACGATATTTTAGAAAACAAGCTCTGTATGTACCAACCTCGTATCTTGTGCTCGTTATGTAATACAAAGAAAGCAGCATTTTCGTCTGCAAATAAGTTCTATTGTGAGGGGTGTGCGGATATATTACGAAGACAAGCAGCAGAAAAAAAGCCACAAGAAGAAAAACCTGCGGAAAAGAAACCAGTAAAAGCGAAAAGCTAAGGAAGCTTTGCTTGTAACTTATCAATACTGTGTCGAAGTGATGCGAGACCACCTGAGCCGAGTAACCAGCCGAGTGCTTGTTCAGCAGTCATTTGGTGGAAATAAACAGAAGCGAGTGCATAAACAACCATTAAGGCTGCAACTCCGTATGTTTTTTTATTATTTAAGAATGATAAAAGCATAAAATACCTCCTTTCGTAGATACTATGAACGTTGGTAGACATCGTATTTCCCAAACGTGAAGACAAGTTTCCCTGGGGAAGGGGGTGTAATAACAACAGGAGGCTTATTGATACATGCATTCAATTGAGACTGAAGGTCGTTGATCTTCATATTAGCCTTTTGTACCTCTTTGGAGAGATCATCATTTTGTTGTAAGCACGAGGCGAGTGGATCTGGTGTCACAACTTGATGGTATCCATATTTCTGAAACGCAGTCGCATCACCAAAGAAAACATCACCATCAACATCTCCACTAATGCCTGGTACCTGTTGCTTATCTGTCCACTGTTGCATCGTCGCTTCTTGCCATGCACCTGTCTGGAAGGTATTTGTATGTGGATCATAGGTATACGCTGCAATCCAAAGGCCATAGCCCCCACTCACAACGTCTTGCCAATTAAAACTGGTAGCAAGTGATTGATTTAAATACACAAGAGCTTTTACCCCTGTGTTCGCATTGATATAGTCAAGAAATATTTTGCACCAACTTACAGAGTCGTTATATGTTACTTCAAAATCGAGGGCAAGGACTTCCCCTTCTTGTAATTGTCCCAATGTTTGGAGAAAAAACGCCGCTTCTGCATCAGCAGCATTATGGAGATCAGGACGAGCGAAGTGATAGTATCCCCGAAGTAATCCAACCCGTCGTGACTCAGCTTGGTTACGAGAGAATTGTGGATCAATGAAGCCATCACCTTCCGAGGCTTTTATGAAGGCAAAGTTAGCATTATTTTTAAATGTATCCCAATCAACGTATCCTTGGAAGACTGATAGGTCATTTCCTAGAATCATACACTTACCTTACTCTATCATCAAAAGATAATGTCGTCAATTATCGTCTTATGATATACGGCCAACCGTGGATAAGAGCATCTGCAAGTATAGCGATAATAAAAGACCAAAAGATTGGTGTACTAAATGAAAATCCTGGTGCTCCAATAAGCAACCAAATAATAAGCCATAGAATTGTATAAAACATAGTTTATTTCACCTCCTTTATAAAATTCTGGTAATCAATATGATAAGTACTATGATAAGTAGAAAAGTAATAATATCCATTTATTATTAACATTTTATGTATTAGACTTTTATTGCCCCCTCCTGGTAAAGCAAGAGGGGGTATAAATTATCAACTAAACCGTAGTTGATGGTTTTGCCTGCAATGCTTCTTGAGCATCCTCAAGTGTGTCGCTTGCGTCCTTCAGGGCTGCTGGAGTAGGTTTTGTACTTTTCGCAAGTACATCTTCTGCTACCCCTAATGCGACAATAGCATCAATGACATCTGTCTCTTCTGGGCTTAAGGAACTTTTTGCTTTAAGTGTGGCGTATTGATCTAAGTTAGCACTATTCATTTCTTTATTTTCACCCCCTTTCTCTAGTTGAGTATGACTCTTCTATAAAAAGAAAGATGATTCAAAAAGGTAAGAAACGTGTAATATTACCTCATCAATACATCTTATTTATGTACTGTGGAAGTAAAATATGAAATGACAAGAAACGTGACAACGCTTGATAAAAATGCAGAAAAAAATGCTGAGAGGGTTGGGGAAAGCCAGCTCCATAAGGCATTTCTCCGAGAGAGGTCTGCGACTTTTACCTTAAGTCCCTCAATTTCCACCTTCAACAGGCCAGAGGTACTTAAAGATTCTTTAATGATCCGTATATCAGAAGCCATGTCTGAAAACTTCGCATCTAAGTCTGTTACTTTTTGTTCTAAAATTGCCACAACTTCTCCTATTGGACGAACTGACATATCGTTAATAACCAGCTTTCATTTTTCCTTTAACTACTGGTTTCTTGTTTTTGCTCACTGGAGCTTTCGTTGGTTTCTGAACTGGGAGGGTTTTCTTGGTGTTGGGTTTCTTGGCTTGGAACATTTTGAGAGTCACCTCCTTCTGTCTGTTGTGGAGATATCATCGTGATTTGCTCGAGAGCAAGCAGTTGAGGCATCAACTCTGCGACTTCAACATATGGTCTTGTTTGAAGATAAGCGAGTACTTCATTCCCTAATTTTTCAGGAAGACGATAATAATTCATATTAAAATAAAAAATTCATATCTATGATATGGATTAGGTAACTATCTTGTCAAGCCTTTTTATGAAAGTGTGACCTGTGAATTAACGTTATTAGCTGCCGTTGCTCCTGCTACCGATGCTGCCGATTGCACTTCAGCATTGCGAACAGTATTTATGATAAAAGTAATAACTTGTTGCTTGGCAAAAGCAGCTTTTGTCCCGTCAGCTAATGCATCATAATGAAATTGATTAGCCATACCATCAAGGACTCGACTAAGAGTACCATCAGGAATTGTTATTGTCATGCTTGCCATAATTCACCTCCTTAACAATTTTAATCATAAATGTTCCTGTCTATGATGTAAAGGACATAGAAAGATCACCTCTAATTTTCTATATGGATCAGGATGATGAGCATGAGTATTTATATCCCCACAAACCTTACAAGGTAAACTTTTTATTTTTCCCATACGTTTAGCATAAGTCGTTGCTGCCCATGCTTTCTTCCGAGAGATATGTAATGATTCATATTTTTTCCTTGCTCTTAAAATTGCTTTTTTACCATTTTCTGTTTGATAATATTTTCTTCGTTGTTCTGTGGCCTTTTCTCTAATACCTGGCTTTAATCTATATTTCTTAGAATATCCTTTATGAAGAATTCTACTCTTCTTAATCCATTCAGGATTTTCCCTTAATTCTTTATAATGCTCCCTCCCCTTTAATCGTCTTCTATTTAATTGTGCTGTTGTTAATATATGCGTTTTTCTATATTCTCGCATATACTCTTTATGATATTTTTTACTGTCAAACACAAACAATATTATATCACAAAAGTCACCCTATCTGAGTAATATACGCCTCGCAGTTATAAGTTACTGTAGTAAATGTCCCAGTTGTAGCAATGGTAATCGCAGTTGAGGCTTTACAGCGAATATGTAATGGCACTCCTTCATAAGGGGCTGCGCCTCCGGCATTAGCGATCGTTGGTGTAATAGCTCCTGCAATCGTGCTGAAATTAAGCGTCACGGTTCGTGAAGTATTTCCTTCATCAGTATATGTCACTACAAGTAAAACTATGTAGAGTAGCTGTTGTCACTAATATATTAGCTGATACAAAAAAGCTTCCGTCAGCTGCTCCCACAGTATAGGTGGCGACACTTGCTACTGCTGCGGTTTGGGCAGTTGATCGTCCTCGGCCATAGATAGCAGGAACGCCCCACCCGACTGTTGCGACACTATTATATTTATTAACCAGCCCAGTTGAACCAATTGAGGTATACACAGTCGAATCACTTTTTTGCCATTGCGTTAAGTCTGCTGATTGAGACGTAAAGCCTTGAATGATCTCAGCAATCGTCCCTGCCGCCTTAGGTTGGGCAGTGAATGATGCACCTAGCGTTCCTCCGCCAAATGCTGTATTAGCTGCATTAGAAACTCCAACGTTATCATTTGGGTCAATAAAGAGAGGAATAAAGTTATTTGCATTATCCGAAAGATAAAAATTAACTGCACCAGTAGCTCCTGGGTCAATACCAATACTATATGTTCTCCCATATGTTCCGCCTGGAGAACCACCACCTAAAACAAATTGCGTTTTATTATTTGTTGAACTTGTATTACGAAATTCTACGTTGAATGATCCGACAGCAGCTTGTGCTGCAATAACTGTTTCTGAACCTCCCGAATCTGGAGCGTGAATATCGAGTGGGAATGTAGGACTGCCAGTGCCAATACCAACAAGCCCCAGATTAGTCGCGAGCGTATTCAGTACATTCAATTCACCATACGGGGTAATACGCCCTAATAAGTTGCCTGCTGGATCTTGCCATTGAAGAAAATCCCCCCCCACATTTGATAGACTAATAAAATTAGTAACAAGAAAATTATCCCAAAGCGTATCAGATGTTGTTGAACGAAGACCACATTTCGTTGCTGTATTGTTAAAGCTGTCAGTCGTACTAAATAAGGAAACAAAATTGAAGAAAACGGATATATTATCCCCACTTGCACAAATAGTAAGACTACTACGCCCTAAAGCTGTAGAAACGGAAGCACTGTTAACTAGACTATATGTACCTGCAACCCGCTTATATAAATAGACAATGTTGCTGGCTAGGATTGCAACCCAAAAATTGTTTGTATCTGAGAAACGAAAGACCAATCCGTCATCTTGATTGGTTATACATGATACTTGCGCAGTAACATCTGCTGTCCCTGCATCAAGCGTGGCTTGGCTATCAGTTCCGCCTGTTACATAATGCGCAAAATTCCCAAAAATATTAAATGTTCCTCCTCCTGCAACAACCCATGTACCTCCCACATCAGCCGTTCCCAAAGAACTACCTGTGCGATTAAACCTATCTTTTAAGAGTACCGTATTATAAAAATTAGCTAAAGTAAGGAGCGGATTTGTTGCATCAGTAGCATTAAGCGTATAAGAGCCATTACCTGTATCTCCTGTCTTTTTCAGGTATCTCGCATCAGCATTTGTCTGTGATATTCCTCCAGCGGAGGCAAACGGTAATAAAGGCATTGTTAACTCCCTGCAAAACTCACGATATCGTTGGCTGTCCCATTTATATAATATAGATTCGTATTTGTTGCTGCGAAAGACACAGATGCTCCTGCTTCAAGGATATATCCGTTACCTGACCCAGTTACTGTATTGTTAACGCCAGACCCACCAACACTAATTGGTGCAGTATTAGTCGACTTTGCAGTGATGATAAATCCATTGGTTAGTACATTTGAACCAAGCTGTACCGCTGTCCCAGTTACGGATACCTTCGATTGACCAACTAGGACACTGCCAATGATAGCAGTTGTAACACGTTGTGTTCCTGCATCAACTGTTCCAACGTTAACACTTGTTGCCGTTCCCGAGATTTGTGCATCATTCACTGACTGATTAGCGGTAAGAGCCCCAATAGTATTAGAACCACTCGCTAATGTTATTTGTCCAGTTGAGTCTGAAGCAATCGTGACACGCAGAGTTCCTGCATCTACTACCCCATTACTTACTGCGGTATTCGTTCCAAGAACACTTGAGAGATTCACCTTATATCTATTAGATGCAACTCCTCCTGCCAATATCGCGAGATTCCCTCCTGCCTCAAGAGCGAGTAAAGAGGTGTTCAGATTTGTACCCGCATTGGCTGTAACGCTTCCAGAAATAGGAACTGCTGATTGATCTGACGCAATAACTACAGGGAAAGAGTTTGCCATGGTCTTCTGACCTAAGGTAATCGAGGAACCACCAACCTGCGTGATATTAGATGCAGATGTTCCTCCTGATGTTGATGATTGTAATGCTGGCGTCCCTAATCCTGACATATATTACTCCTGTACTGTTCCGCTTTGATCTTTCGATATTTCTATAACACGAACGTCGTTTCCCCCTTGAGAAGCAATACCATAAATAGGTAAATTATATCCTGCATCTATAGGTGGGGCATATGAACTTGCTGGGACAGGAAGACCAGTTGCAACAGTGACATCAGATCCCCCTATATAAATAGTGTTAGCACTGTTATTGTAAATAAGAACTGAACGTCGATCAAGCAGCTGCCCGTAACTAGGCAATTTTGTGAGCGTTGCACCAACTGTATTATCCGTTGTCTTTAAAAACCCTTGATTTGGATTCAGCCACACGTTGGTTACGGGTTGGGGAATCATCGTTGGACGACCCGCTAAATTAGAAATGCCTTCTGATATCTGCCTTAGTAGATGTGTTGAGAGCACATCGTCCCGTGGAGCACTCAGTGAGTCACGGAGTGAAGAGAGCTCTTGAGTGAGAGGACTGAGATCAACTCCATTCTCTTTTATAACATTCTTCTTTCCCAACTTCTTCATCTCTGTTAATAGTTCTGAGAAAACCCTTACCATTGCAAGATTATTACTAGATGTATCTTGTGGGGCTACAGGTTGAGCTACGGGGACTTCTATTTGTGGTGTTGGCAAAGATAGCAATGTCTCTCTTAAACTACTAATCTCTTCTTTAACCCCGAGGAAGTGTGAAGATAGATCGTCAAGGTTGGATATTTTGAGAGATGGAGTTTTTATCACTTCAACCTTGGAAGTGCTAGGGGTGGCACTGATCGCTGTTGCCAAGTTACCAATTCTTTTTTCGAGTGAAGAGAAGTAGACAGCAAGCTCTGAAAGGTTGTCTATCTTGGTAGGAACTGTTTTTGTGACTTCAATCATCCCTGTCACTGGGAAAACCTTAGGAAGTTCAATCTTTTTTGGTATAGATTGGTTAATTAAAACAAGTGCCTTCCCAATCTTCTCTAAAAAGGAAGATGTTTTTTGATCTTGCGAAAGCAATTCTTCGATCACCTTTCGCTGTTGCGTGGAGGACTCCGATACTGTCTTAGAAACAGAGTCAGCAAAGCGAGAAGTCAACTTATCTTGTTGCTGTTGTTGGTAGAATTTCTCTCGTAATTTAATATCAATTGGCATAGTTACATCCGAATAGTGAGATTTTGCTCCACATTCTTTGCTTTAAAGTATTTACTTGCAAAAATAACGACATCGTCAGGAGAAAAATCTTTACAAGAAAAAACATTGAGATAAACACTGTTTTTGCTTTCAGCAAAGTGAGCAGAAATAAGGGAGGTTTCAATAAGTTGACACATAGAGTAGCCAGTAATACTCGGGTCTTCCCCAAAGCGAACGATAGTTGGGTCGCCAAAGCGTTTCATTTTAATGAGTTCACAAAGTTCAATAACAAAATCATATATCTTTGACTCGTCACGGATATAATTCGCATTACAGCCATACAAATCTACTTGTAGTTCCATCCCGAATGCTTTCATTGTATGATTCCCCATTCTTTTAATGTCTTACTTCGTTCTTTCGCTGATTTACCAACATCATTACGATATTGCTTATCCTGCAATCGAATCGTTGGAATATAGGTATCCACAAGCATCGCTACTGCTCCGTCAAGAGTGCTATCAGCGCATGTTACCGAGACTGCCAGGCCAGAGTATCCTGCGAGTGCAAAGCCTTTCTTTTTTTGATCGTACATTAAATAGTGAGGGAAAATATATGTATCCCATTTACTATCCCATGAAACTGGCATACCTGTTATTAGACTTTGCGCCCCTTCATCGCTTGGGTATGGTGGCATAGAGATATTTGCCATTACTGATATCTTATTTGTTGGGAATAGTGCCTGCTTCGCACCAAATGCAAGCTGTTTAATCAAGCTAACATACGATTTATTGTTATCTTCAAGAAGGGTTATCTCCATTTCGAGTGATGGATAGCCAAATCGAGGAGATAATTCGAGAAAGTATGGCTTATGGTCTTCTTTTGAGAAGATTGAATTGATTGCAAGCTGTCCGTTATACTTCATTTTTTGAAGTACTGGTTGCATCTTGAGTAAGATCTGTGCAATCTCACCTTCTAAAGGACGAAATAGTACAGCGGCGATCTCCCCACCTGTTGCTGGTCCCAAATCCCCTGCCAGAAACGGTTTATTTTCAAAATACCAAGAGAAAGAGTTTGGCAGAAAGGTTTTTCCATCAAAATATGCACTAAAATCAGCTTCAATCCCTTCAATAAAGCGTTGGAGAATGAATCCGTCTTTCCATTTCCAATCATTCTTATATCCACTCATTGCACCAATCAAATCTTGGATATCTTTCCCAACATACGTTTTATCTTTTGGTACCTCTGGATCTTGTGGTTTAAAAACAAATCTTTCTGACTTGTCTAAGCCTTTGAGATAAGCAATTCCTGCATCAAAACTATCGAAGTATTCCGTTTCAGGGACATTCATAAACTTCTGCATAAACTTCACTGTTCCCCAACGATCGTTTTCTAATGTGTCAGCAAAAGATCCACCACTAACTACCGTGTATCCGTCTGCACGAAGGTGATCTGCTAAATATCCAAGCCCGTTGTCGTCAAAGATGATAATAAGTTGGTCTTTTGGTGTTTCTCTAATTACCTTGAAAGGGTCAGTGACAAATTCGTACTTCTCCCACCCTTTTATATTCTGTAATCCTTTTCCAACATTCCCCATGTGTTTAAAATCACGTAAAAAGAAGTACACCCTCTCTGTATCTTTGTCTGCGCACAGACGAGGAACTGTATATAGTCCACAAGCGACTGGAGAAATGATAAGGTATGTATATTTCATATTACTTTACAAGAATAATTGTACATTTAGGACAAAGTATCTTAAGCATGTCTGCTTGGTCTGATTGATCCTCCCAAAACTTTATAACCCCTGTTTTGTTAATAATATCAGCTTTATGTGTCACGATATCCATCAGCTCAGTCCTCCCTGGGTTAAAGAATATGGGAATATCTGGATTAGTTTCCTCCATGATACGACCATATTCATCCCATGTATTCCCAGTGATAATAAAGTCTGCTCCATCTCTAAGCTCTGGGTGTGTTTGGTAAGTTTCGTCGTAGTCAATTGCATAAGGGTGTGTCATAGCTATTTCATCATCTTACCGTACGTCGCGACTCTTGATTGAAAACTCTGTAGTTCTTCAGGAGAAAGATTACTTAATATTTGCCGTATTGATTGGAAGGCATCACCCTTTGCGGTTGGCAACATAGGCAGCGTTGCTTGTCCAACTGATTGTCCCCCCGCATTGATTGGAACATTACGTGTCGGCACTGGCAACATTGGTGATTGAGGTGGAGTTAAAGGTGGTAAGCCAGGAGAACTAATTGGTGCAGTAAAATCAACCGAGCCCTGTTGGAGAACTGGACTACTAAGCAGTCTCTTTACCGTCTCCTTATATGCAGAAAGGGGGCTGTCTACTTGTGCGCTCATGATTTGTTGACCAATAGCGTTTGCCTGCTTTGTATCTCCTGCATTAACTGCTTGGTCAAGAGAAGCAAGTAATCCTTTCCCCGATAAGACTTGTTGCCCTTGTTGAATAAGTCCTGAATTTGTTGACATAAGTGTTTCTTTTTCAGCTTCAGTTAATGAATCCATTCCATCCTTTTGTAATTTTTGTAAAACTGGGAGTAATTTATTCATCTGGTCAGATGTACCTTGAGAAAGAGAAGCGTTTGCTCCAGCACTCATAGCTTTTTGTCCCATTGGTCCAACGACAGGAGCAAGAGAGGCAGCACTCATCCAAAAAGGAAGACTTCCGAGTGTATTTTGCGCAAGTTTACCTGTTCGTTGTGCTGGACCAAGGATAGGATTAGAAGAGTACCCTGGTGCTGGCTGGAGAGGATTTGGGGTATTCTTCACAGCCGAAGTGACACCTGGCAATGCCAAGTTTGTTAATCCAACAAGTGGATTTTGTTTAATTTCTTTTCCTGCTTGTACTCCAGCTTGACCTGCCCCTTGTAGACCTGAATATTGCATAAGAGCTTGTAGTGCTTGTCCAATTCCTTGTGTGTTATTGTTTTGCATTTTGATTAAAGAGCTTATTTGCTCCAATATTAGTTACTGCATTGAGTAATGCTTGTCCGACTGGTTGAGCTGACTGTGAAGCAAGTGTACCTGACGCTTGTGGATTCATCAATATCCCCAAGGTGCCAAGAAGACTTAAGTATGGAGAGAGTTTCATTCCCAACATTGGTGAAGCAAGTAATGCTGCTCCAGCAAGAGGTGCCATACGAGAAATATTTCCACCAATACTTGGCTTCGCTGACCCTTGCGCAATAGGCTGAATTGCGGAGTAGAGCTTATTTAACTGAGCTAATCGCGATGCTGCTTGTGGTGTCTCTTTAGACACTTGGTTTTTGAGCATACTTGAGATATTCTCCGTGAGACTCATTCTCATTTTATCTTCAACATTGGGTATAAAAGAAGGATCTCGAGCCATTTGTTCGTACACCTTATTAGATGGCCTTACTGCTTGTTTAAATTGTTGCCAGAACCCTGCTGGCAGTTCGACATTATCAACTCCTTGCTCTGTAACTTGCTGCGCAATGTCTGGGTTATCTGCTAAGTAACTATTCAGAGCTGCGTTAAATTCTTTACCTAACATGCCGCTTGTTGCTTGGGTTTGTTTTCCAGCAAGTGCTCCTTGCAAACGGGTGAGAGAATTATTTCCCATCGTCTGAATCATTTGCTGCGCTGCTGGCTTATCTTCTGCTGCAATACCTGCATTCTTAAGGAAATAATCTAAGTTAGTAGGGGAAGTTAGCCCTGTTTGTGTCAGTTCTGGAACATCATTAAATTGGTTAAAGACTTGGTTCTTTGTCATTCCCGTCCCCATTGCTCCGTAGACATCACCAATCTTTTGACCAATGTCGGAAGCTGCTGCTTTTGCTCCTGGAGAACCAATGCCTGTGACTGTCTGCCCTGTCTCTTCGCCTACAGCAGGGAGCATTGGCCCTGTCTTCCCGTATGCTAACTTTGCTATCTTTCCCGTTGCGTCACTAATGAGTTGAGGGAGAACAGCATTTGTTGCTGCACCTATTCCTGCTGATGTGATATCAGACTTAACGTCTTTTCCTCGTCCTTGCGAAAGATTATACGCAAGCCCCGATAGTCCACCCAGTGCCGCCCTGCCAAGAACAGGCTTTGCTCCCCAACCAATGGGATTTAATCCACCAATCGCCCATGAGTCAGCTCCAGCAATATTCTTCGCTGTTTCTTGTGCAGCACCAACAGGAGTAGAATATTGTCCTAGCGTTTGTGTAGAAAGAAAAGGATTGACTAAGTCAGGACGCGAATAAACATCTTTTGCGCCAAATGCGTTTGCGGTTGCTCGTGCGCCTTCGTAACTTGCTCCAGCAGCTTGAGGGATCATTCCCAGCCCAAGACTTGTTAATGCATCAGAAACATGACGAATACCTGCGTCTGCGCCAGTTAATTGGTCAGGGCTAGTTTGTGGGGAAGCTTGCGCTGCAACTCCTGGCCCAGCACCAATACTTACTTTTCCTCGAAATCGTTGACTGAGTTGCTGTATTTGCTCTGGTGTTAATGCCATATTACTTCCATCCTCCACTCGTTGGGTCAGTCAGTACTTGTTCTATATCCGCGTCAGAGTACCCTTCGCTCTTCATCGTTTGATACGTTGTTGTGACATCAAGTGGCTGTCCTCCCCAAAGCTGTACACCAAGAATACTTGGACTAGCCTTTGTCAGGACTTTTCCAGATGGTAATGTCCAAGAAACAACATTTCCTGACGAATCCTGTTTTGCTTTTGGATCTTTCGTTTTTGGTAAAGCAACTCTTCCCGTTGAAGTTGAGATAACATTTTTATCTGCAAGGTTTTTCTGTAATGCCCAAAGTCCGTCCATGTCAGCTCCTTGTGCGCGAAGTGCTGCATCGTGTGTATTAAGATAGCTCCAGACATTATCAGGCGTTGCATTTGGTCCAAGTTGATCAAGGATCGCCGAGAATACTTGCCCTGTTTGTGCTGGTGTTCCTCCCACCTGACTTGCTTGCTCTTGATAGATCTGATTGAGAGCATTAGCAACAGTCGAGAGCATGTTTGAAGCAGACTGGTAGTTCCCTCCTGCTAGGCTTGCTTGTCTCCCAACTAAGCCTTGCTCTTGTCCCAGAAGTTGTGTGAGCAAGTTATATTCACTTTCTCCAGCAGCAGGGACAGCCCCCATCGCGCTTGTTGCCATAGATGGTGAAGAGAATCCTTGAAATCCTTGCCCTGACGGTTGCGTCACCGCATTGATAATATCTTGTGGTGCATTCAGATATGGATTTGGAGCTCCTGTATACCCAGCATTATTCGGTGCCTGCGATTGATTGGTTGGTGTTGCGCCATAAACAGGACTCGTACTACTTCCTAAAACGTTTTGCGAAGCGTACTTGGAAGCCAGATTTTGGTCAGCAAGCCATAAAGGGAAAACTGACGCGAGGCTACTTTGTTGATTTTGTATACCTGGGATACCCGCCTGTTGCGTTAATTGATTCGTCGTATTTTGCATGTATGAAGGATATTGTGATGCAAAATTCATAGCGTTAGTCGTTGCTGTATTTGCTTGCTGTTGACTCACGTTAGGTAATTGCGCTGGTGGCGTTGACTGTATGTTACTCAGCGCATTTGTGAACTGTTGTAAATTTTGTCCTGGTTGTGCTGTCCCATAAGGACTGGTGTATGTATTCATAGTTATGCAATCCCTGGTCCGACTCTTGCCGCTGTTAAGATTGACTTTGCAGGATTTGTTTGATTATTTGATTGTGTCGTTGGCATTGTGGGATAGGTGTTACCCGTCCCATAAGGGTTGGCTGCTGCTGTTTGCTGTTGCTTTTGTAGCTGTTGGTTTGCATTAACACCTTGCTGATTTTGTGCCATACCATAATATGTGTTCGCTCGGTTAAGAATGTCTGCCTGTTTTTGTTGCTCTATCCCTTGGGCAGTACTTGATAACTGCTGGCCAGTCGATGTAAGTCCCTTTTGGAGAGCACTATTTAAGCCTTGTAGGCTTTGCTGTGATGATCGTTGCTGCGCTTCGTTACGAAGATTCTGGCCCTGCTGTAATTGCGAGAGCTCAGTACCACTTTGTCCACCACCTGCATACGTCAACTTTCCGTCATCTCCTTGGGTCAATGCAATGCCTCTCCTGTTCAATGTATCTTGGAGGCCTTGATTTTCCTGGTTAAAGGTAAGCCCGAGTTGCTTGAGTGCTGCGTTTGTATTCTCCATCGTATTTCGCACACCCGTTTGATAATCTTGCTCTAAAAAGTTTTGCGCGATCTGTGTGTCTCCCTGTGCTTGCTGGAGTATTTGATTATAATAATTAACGATATCAGGGTCGTTAGAAGCTCGCGTTAAGAACTGTTGATATAGTGAGTCTAAGTCAGAAGCAGAAGGCAACTGCACGTTTAGGCTAGGCAATTTTACTTGCGGGACGTTTGTTGATAACTGATTACTATAGTTGAGTAATTGGTTAATGATGTCTTGTGGACTTTGTACAGTTGGTTGCATATGTTAAAGTAATGCCGTAATAATTCCTGGGGTTGCTGAGGCTGCCGCTGGACGACCTCCCACTTTAAACCCCGTGCAATTTGACGTACATGTATCAATCTGGATAGCGGAGCAAGCAGCGACTGTGCAGTCTTTCACTACAACAGTTTGTGATGTATTAAAATTTGACGTACAAAGCGTCCAGTTGCTCCCGTTTGTTTCCGACTGGATCGTGATAGGATTCGCGACTGTCGCACCGAGATTACAATTGGTTGTTGTTATCGTAATACCAGCAACACCTTTAAAAACTTGCCCTGGACTTACATCGAGTTGGAAAAGTGTCCCCGTTGATTTAAAGCGAAAATGATTATTCCCACTAAAAAAGCTTGTCGCAGCATTGAATTGTATATCGTAAGCTGTTTGACTATTAAGATCTATAATGGGGATACCACTTCCATCACCTGCTCCGCCAGCAGTAAAGAAAACACCAGATGTTCCAGCATTAAAGGTTGCTCCACTCGTGACGACAAAGGCATTACCTCCTGTTGTCGTAAGAGTAATAATTGATCCTCCCAAACTAACAGTTGGAGAATTTGATAGGACGAAGGTGCTGACATTCATAGAGTTGCCGTTCGTATTAAATGTCCCCCCTTGTACCTGAAAGTTAACTCCTGAAGGGCAAGTAAAGCTATCTTGTAAGGTGTATGCGCCAGAAGAGTTTATAATGATAGGGGTTACACTTAACTGATTTGTATTTGTCGTGATGCTCCCTGATCCTACAAACCTTACCGTCCCAACTTGTAGCAAAGCGTTTCCTTGGCTACGTAATGTTAATGATCCATTGATATTTAACGTATTACTATTTACATTAACAATACGATTATTTAGAAATCCAGTAAAATCAAGGTTGTTACAATTCGCACTCCCAACATCGATTGTTACGATTCCAGACGCGCCAGAGTTTGCATCAAAGAACACGTCATCAGAACTGGTTGGTGCCGCTGATCCACCAGATCCCCCACTGGTGGTTGACCAATGCGTGGTATCACTCCAGTTTCCTGCTCCGTTAACAACCCAATATCGACTAGCCATGTTATTTCATCTCCTTCTATAGATTTTGTCCAACGATGTATCCATCAAAATTACCAGTACTTGTACACAAGAATGCGACAACATCGATCTTATTCGCTGTCGTTGTTAAAGTTGGGGCTGATCCTCCTGGCCATTTTATCGTAGAGAACCACGTAACTAAACGGCTTCCAACACTATCCTGAACAATACGAGCAACAAAGACTTGCCCAACTGAAGCGTTTGAAACTGCAACTGTTACGTTCCCCGCTGGCATATTAACCGTATGTACGTTGGCCGTAGCAAGTGTTAGGGTGGCTGTGCCCGCTATACCAGGGGAGTAACTGTTCGTCCCTTGCACTGAAGCGTTAAGCGTTGGCTTTGTGAGGGTCTTATTTGAAAGTGTTTGTGTGGCTGTTTGGGTAATTGCAGTATCAGAGATCTTTGATGCCTGAATTCCAGCACTATTTGAGATGTCTGCATCCTTAATATTACCTCCAAAGTTAATATTTGAGTAGGCAATTCCTCCTGCAAGGTCAGAATTTTGAATTGACGAGGCTAAATTAAGCTTTGAGTAGGCAATTGCCGCACCGCTGGAGATATCAGCGTTGACAATAGAGCCAGTTAATGACAATTTTGAGTAAACGATGCCTGCTCCTCCCGCAATATCAGCATTTTGAATCGCAGGGGCATTCAAAAGATTGTTAAACTCACCATTTAAGGCTGCTGCTGTTAATGTATTCCCGTCTACCCATGTGGTTGTTCGTGTGACTACCATATTATAAAGCTATTTTAAGCCCCACCCGTGTGCAAAATACTTGAATTCCAAACCATTCCCCCCGAGTTCTCCCCTCATCATTGATGATAGGAAACGCTTGATCTGGTTCCCCATTAAACTTGACCCGAAACTCACTATCAGTCATTTCATATGATGCAACATTCTCCAATTCAATTTGCTCTATATTTGTTGGGTCGTTTTTAACGATATGGAGCATCACTTTCATATAATAGTTGTATATTACTTCTGCCTAAACGTCAAGAAGACCGCAATGACCTTGGTTTTGCATACAATTCCCATCGATGGATAACAACGCTGTTTGCTGTTGCTTCAAGAAATTGTAAGTTAAGATAATGACACGTCAAATGCGCCAATGTTGTTCGGTTTGTCGAAGTAATTGTTCCACCAAGCGTTGAGGTTCCAAGAATAAATGATCCAAGGGGAGGGGAGCTCCCACGAAGGTTAATTGTATCCTGATTTGTATAGTTTGTTCCTTGATCGAGCTTTGCACCAATAGCTAAACTTCCCGCGCTACCACTCGTAAAGGTTGTATAGAGATATTTCCACTTTGTTTTATGCGCAATACCAAAAGAATAGTCACGTGTCCGAACATCCATCGTAATTGCTACCCCATTATCAGTAAAAAGTGAGGTGTCGAATTTAAACACTAACCCACTTGTTAATGACGCATCTGCGTAATATACCTGTGAGTATCCAGGGATTGTTGATACTGCAAAATAGGAGACATTTTTCCCCGACATTGTTGTAAAGGGATAAATTCCTTTTGTTCGATTTACCTCCCACGTATCCAGGACAACAATCTGGTTGTTTGTGGTTGAAGCGTTTGTTGGAATAGACCAATAAACGTATCTTCCGTCAAATGTCCCAACGATTTGTGAGAGATTTGCCAATGTTATGTTTCCTAGTGTTGTTTTAATCGAGTCAGAAACAATACCTCCACTTAATGTGACAGCGTTAATTGTCTTATACAAAGAACGGATGACAGGTGTTGACCCAAGCATAGAGAAGAAATAGATATCGGTACCAACAGGAACAACAGAGAATGGAGCAACAGTTCCATAGCCAAAGATTCGACCATTTGTATTTTGTGCAGCAATCGTTGTTGTGGAGAAGGTTGAACCAGAATACCCTGTGATTGACCAAATAGTATTTCTCTTAAAGACGAGAAGTTCATCTTGGAGCGTTGAAAGAGCCATGATCTGGTCAGAATCTCCAGGGTTAACATCAACAAAGTTTGCGCCACTAAATGTGGTGGGATCACCGATGTTTGACCAGAATAATCGATTTGGATTGGCTGTTGTCTTTGCAACAAAGAGATAGTTATGAAACCATTTTGCATAATTTCCTATGGGCACTCCTGAGCGATTCTTTGTTACGGTCGTACCATCCCAATCGACTTCCTCTGTCCCATTAAATCCAAAGACGATGTCATTTGCTGTTTCAAACCACACAGGCTTGCTATTTGACAAGTTAGCCGAACCAATAGCACTAAAGTTTCCTCCCGTTGATTGGTATAGTTGCGCATTCGACACGCCATTGATGCTAGCAACCAGCCACTTATTGCTCGATGATATCTTCTCAAATGCTGTAAGTCCGTTAAATGGTTGCGCAGCGATAGAGGCGTTAATTGCGGTTGAGCCAAAGACCTTACTTACTTTCCCGTCAGAACAAAATGCGTTATCAATCTTGGAGAAATAACCAGGGGGAAGAGTATCAGGAGTGCTTGCGTCATTTAAGCCGTGAAATTGTGCTTCGATAATAGGTGGGGCAAACGTTTGCAAATATCATAACCTCCTTTTATATAATCTCCATCGTTGAAAAATCTATATCTTCTAATTGGTTGTCTGTAATAACCCACATATCGTCAGCTTGTCTTTCTTTAAGAAATGTCATCATGTCAACAACCCCTGCTCGATATTCTGCAAGATATCTCGCTGCTGCTGCCTCTTCTTGTTGCCCTTTCCTTAAGAGCTGGGCAGCTGCTCTCAAAGAAACGAGATAGGAAAATCTATCCGCATAAGGAATATTCACATTATCTGTCGTATTAACTAGATCTGTTGGTAACGCAACTCCCCATACGGATATAGACTTACCCGTTGTATCTCCTGGTTGACTTGGCACAGGGATAAAACCAATGACTTGTGATCCTACCGAACCATTGAGGTAATATCCTGCTGAGAAGAAAGAGCCTGATGCATTATTCGTATTTGCCAGGTTTGAACGTATCTCGTCCATCTTAATTGGAATAGCACGAGAAGGGGTTGATCCACTCACTGTTGGGTTATAGTTAATCTCAACACGGGTGACTTTAATAAGCGAAGTGTCGATCGCGTACTCCTGTTGATTTGTTACCACAGCGTACGTAAAAGGGGTGGTTGTATTGTAGAAGTTTTCATACACTTCAATAACAAACCCAATTGTCTCATGGTATCCGCGATTGATTGCGATAAGTACTTCACTATCTAAGAAGTCTGTTTGTGTTGCCTCATCAAGATAAATACGTGTCTCTTGCTGGAGGTTGCTTAACTGTTTTGCCATAGATTATCCACAAATAACGATTATATAGACCGTTGCTGTTCCTGTGACTGCTTGTATATAAAGATTTGTCATTAACCCCATTTCTAACTCAACAACCGTCGGTGCTGTATTTGATGCGAAGAGTCGAAATGATGTTGTTGGTGCAACTGGTTGATCAAAGTCAACATAAACATCATTTGTCATGTTCTGTAAGACAACTTTTTTAACACCACCAAGAAAGATTGGTATTACTCCGCTTGTTGTCGTCGCTGCTACTTGTCGACAAACAATTTGTTTTAAAACATCTGCTGCCATATTTATCCTCCTTTCTTATTTCTATATGTCTGTCAGGTAGCTTAACGCCTGACAGAGATGTAGTAATAAAATTACTATGCTTCTGGTAAATCCCAAAGAACGGTTACCTGCATTGCTGAACTTGTAACAATTGATCCCCCACCTTGGAGAACCATACCATCAACTTGTGAAGCAGAAGCTGCTTGCTCACCTGAAGTAAACGTGAAATTATCTACTGCTGGAGTTCCAGCTCCAAATGTTGGGTACGTATACTTAAAAGCAATCGTTGTGGTGTTGTTCGCAAGTGCATTATTGTTATTAAAAACAACAAGGCTTGCACCAGCAACTGGTTTCCCAACAAAGATTTTCTTAATCACACGATCTCCGTCGTCACCAACAGCCTGACCTGCATCAATAGCAACTGCTGGAGTTGTTCCACTTGTTGCCGCATCTGTGTATAAAAGTCTTGCCATATTTCTATTCACCCCCTCTCACTTTTGAGCTAAAATGTATACCCGTAATGTTCCTGCTTCTCTGGCCATCATGTATAGATGTGTTATACGTTCTTTGCTGAGCCCTTTCATGTTGTCGTGTGGCTTAAGTAACATTGCATTTGTTGGCGTAAATTCTTCTGGGCTACCATAATCCCATCCAAAGAGAATTTCTCCATCTGGACTTGAGATAATTAAGTCTTCAATTTGCTTTAGAAACTTAATACACACTGGCTCATCCCCAAGATCAACAACATGGAATTCATCATCAGTGAGAGACTTACCTTCAATTACAATCATAATGTTTGATAGTGTGAAATCATCGGTTTTTGTTTGATTAAATGTAATCCATTATTGATCTCTTTTCTTCCAACGTCAACTAGTTGCAAATGCTGACACTCTCCCGCAACCTGTTGTATATAAAATCCTGCTGCTCTTGCCTGCATACCAAAGTAAATATCTTGTCCCCCATATGCTTGTTTTCCTGGATTGATCCAATGCACTTCTGGCCAGTGATTGAGAAGGAGTGCTTGATCTGTCCGAAAGTATGGTTTTTCTAATCGATCGAGCACATATCTCTGCACAAGCGTACAGCCAAGACCACACCAGAGAATTTCATTTGTTTTTTTATCTTTCGTGATACAACTATAGCCAGAGACACCATAATCGATACATGCAATGTCCGCTTTTGCTTCTAATAATCTCTTGAATCCACCTTCTGGCATGACCGTGTCTTCCTCAACAAAGAGAAACATCCCGCATCCATCACGTAAGGCCTGCTCGACTAACATGTTCTGACAATCAGGAATTTGTAAATCCCATGATCGATACACATGATAATTGTACCCCTGCAAGTTACTTTGCAACGCATCTTCTACTTGTGCAAAGATCAAACCACGTGATGGCAAGATAACCCCTATTTTTTCCATTGTACTCGGGTAAAGATACGATCTCTCCCGAGTGAAAGCTATTCCAGTTAGCCTCAAACTGTGACGAAGATTATGAACGGATTTCAACCCCGCCAGTTAAGCGAAGTGCAGTAAATCCATAAATAGTATCGACAATGACTCTCCAACCAAGCGAGACTAACCAATACGCTGCTTGCAGACGTGGTGCCTGTTGCAGTGCTAATGCGATTGCTTCTTTATGCAAAAGCATATTGTGATACTGGTTTGGTGTTGCAGCGGTTACTGGAAGGTTATTTGTGTAATACACACGAATACCATAGATTTCTCCCCAGACATACCGACTGTTTGGTCCCATCTTCACTGGAGTTGCGTTTTGGTATTGTCCCAAATAGTCAGCTTTCACGAATTTATCGATCTTCATGATGGCTGATAGTTGTTTTGGATGGATAATGAACGCACGATCTTCGAGCGGCATGTCAGCCACATTCAATGCTTCATTTGCAGCTACTAAGACTGCATCTCCGATATCAATACCGTAAGTTCCAACTGCTGTGTTTGTCCAAGATGAGTAGTTACTCATCACATCGGTGTCAACCTGCTTTGCGATTGAATATCCTGCTTTTTGTGAATACTCAGTTCTCAAATCATATTGAGATTGCACAGAAACGATATCTTCGATAATAAATGAATTGTAGTACCATTTATTGATCTGGATTTGTGTTTGTGTTTCTGTAACTGCATCGTCAGTAACGTCAGAATTCTGTGTTTTCGCTCTTGCAGTAAACGCATTACTCACGTTAGGGATATTGATCGTTTGACCTCTGGATTTAACCAGATAATCATACCGTTTAATAAGACCTGCTGCGACTAAAGCATTTTCAGTTGCACGAAGCGTTTCGTTACTCCAAATGGTAGGCAGAAAGACTGCCGATGTTGTTGTTGTAAATCCTGTATATGTTGCCATAAGTTTTATTCACCCCCTCTCAAACAAAAAGTTTGTTTTCCATAAAAAAATCACTCCCTTGTAGCACGTGCTGTTACGAAGAGAGTGATCTAAAAATCAATCAGTGATTTGTTTTACCCTTGCATTTGGGAGAGTACTTTATCTATTTGAGACCTGTGGGCCTCTTGCCATTCTAATGCATCAGGATACTTTTTCAGATCTGTGCGATCTGCAATAAACTCAGGGGTAAGCGTGTCATCTCGTACTTGTGCTTTTGTTGGACGAAGCGTTGTACTTTGTCCTGTTCTGGAGCCTTGCTTTGTTAGATCTAAGTTATGAAACTCTGATCGAAACATATGATCTCGAAAAACATCTTCTGCTGCATACCCTCTATATTGAGGATGTGACGAAATAAATTCTTCGACTTCTTCACGAACGTATGATGGTTCGCTGTTTGCTCCAGTGTACTTTGATTCAAGACGCTGTTGTTCTGTTTCCCAACGGAGGAGATTTAGTTTCTCGTCTAATTTCCTTTCAACCTTTTCATCGGTTGCAATACCAACATCTGAAAGTCGTTGAACCGCATTTGTGATATCTGGTGTTTGGAAATTACTTCCTGGAGCTGGGGGAACTTGTGATCCATTTCCAGCTAACCGTTCGAGATTTACTAATCTCTCAGAAAGTTCACGTTTCTCTCGTGCTAACCTTCGGATTCTGTCCTGAGTTGAACCACTGAGACTGTTAAATTCAATCTCTTCTGGATTCTGTTGCGCAGCTGGGTTTTTGCCCTGACCTGCGTCAGTATCTTGATCATCAATTTGGCCTTGTGAGGCGGGGACTTGATCTGATCCTTGAAGCATGGCATCTAATTCATCAGCCATAATCTTCTCACCTTCCTTTCTGCCGTTTACGTCGGATCGAGATCGAGTATTTTAGGACATACCTGCC
>Ga0137404_10000067_pt1 | contig 56238 bp, 44 predicted proteins | sample CZOMad2_1_16fung_FD_108285 | JGI IMG/M metagenome (GOLD analysis project Ga0137404, IMG submission 108285) | Vadose zone soil fungal communities from Angelo Coast Range Reserve, California, USA - CZOMad2_1_16fungal (Illumina Assembly) | ecosystem: Environmental > Terrestrial > Soil > Vadose... | reverse complement strand
TTTGGCGCGGCGGAGCCTGTGGCAACCAAGGGGCCGATGAACAAACAGGACGGCTTGGCGGACACGACGCTGGCATTTGGAAAAATGAAGATGGTGCAAGGCAAGGCGTTCACTGTGAAGGCGGAAAGCGGAAAGCGGAAAGCGGAAATGGATTCAAGCCCGGTCTATAAAAGCTGGGTGCATTTGCAGGGACGGACATTCTTGATCGAGGAACTGCCGGTGCAACGCATCGCCGCGCAGTTGGAGGCGTTGCCGGTCAGTGCCAGCGCGACGGTGAGTTCTGCCAGTTCGCTATTGCACAAGGCATCGGCCACTCGGTTGCTGACGCCGGTGCGATTGGTTCAAGCCGGCACCAACACGATGCAACTGGCCAAAGCGGACTTCAAGCAGAAGCCGGGCGTCGTGCTGGATTATGTGGAGTTTGATGCATACAGTAGCGGGCCGGATGACGGTATATTTCATGGAGACACCACTTATCTTGTTGCGGATATTGGCATATCATTTCCAGTATTCGAGGGTGGCACGGTGGTGAAATTTTCCGAGGCGAACACCTATGGAATTTATACATTAGGCGGCTACACTTTCGAGTCCAGCGCCTATCGTCCGGTGATTTTGACCTCAATGGATGATGATACGGTGGGTGAATCCATTGAGGGCAGCACGGGCACGCCGGTTCAATCCGGCAGCTATCTTTGTGATGATGGCACCTACTTCGGCCGGCCAATACATAATGTTCGATTCAATCATGCTGGTTGCGGCCTTTATATAATTGATGTCAACGGGGTGGATATTTCGGACTGCCAGTTTGTGGACTGCGGGACGGGAATTGAGCGCCATTATTTTGCCGACGAAATTTCGCTGCATAATGTCCTCTTTGACCGTTGCGATGTTGCCGTCTCCTTTAATGGTGGTGGCTCTGAAGCCGCTTTGAACGCCGAGCAGGTGACGGCCAATGTCACCACCTTCGCCTATTGCGACACGCTCAACCTGACCAACTGCCTCATCGTGGGCGACCTGGGCAGCGCCACGACGTTAAACACCAACTGCACGGCCATCAATCCCTCCGGCACCATCTTCCAGACTGTGGGCGGCGGAAGCTATTATCTGGCCGATGGCAGCCCCTACCGCAATGCCGGCACGACCAATATCAGTCGCCAAACGCTGGCCGACATCCAAACTAAAACCACCTATCCGCCGATTGTCTGTTCCAACATTGTTATTTCCGTTTCGACCATTTGGAACCAGACCGTGCAGCGGAACACGGACACGCCTGACCTGGGCTATCACTATGACCCGTTGGATTACGCCATCAGTTATGTAACGGTGGGGGATAACACCACGCTGACCCTCGGCAACGGAGTCGCCGTCGCGGCCTTCCAAGGAACGAACATTAATAGTGCTGACGGGGTGGTGGCTCCCGGTTTTTACCTCGGGAACAACAGTTCTTACGGCAATAACAGCACACTGAACATCATAGGGACAGCCCAAACTCACAACCATATCTGTAGTTATCAGGCGGTGCAGGAACAATCGATCGGGTGGGGCGGATACGCGCTCGATTCAGCGACGCTGATTTATATAGATGGCTATGACGCGCAGAGCGAGTTATATGCGCGGTTCACGGATTTCGAGGGATTGAACGGGCTCGGCGGCTTTGGCGGCCGTCTGGTTCCATCTGGTTGCAATGTGTTTGGGGACACGATGCAACTGGACATGAGGGATTGCCGGGTTGCCTCAGGAACTTTTTACTGCGCAACATTTGACGGGGGATACACCAATCAATGTGTCAACAACGTCTTTGAACGGGCCACCTTCGTATATGACAATTTTGACGGCTGGAGTCCCGCCACGTTTTATAACAACCTCGTCCGCTACGGCGAAGTCCGCCAATATACACCTTTTTGTGTTTGGCGGGATAACCTGTTTGACAACACCACGATTGATGAATCTTTTTGGGATGTGACCAATGATCACAACGCCTATCTAAACACGGCGCAGATGACGCCGACCAATGCGAGCGACATTGTGTTGACGGATTTCACCTATGCCACCGGCTCACTGGGCAATTACTATCAGGCTTCGACCAACCTCATCAACAAGGGCAGCACCACGGCGAACCTGACCGGTCTTTACCATTACACCACGCAGACCAATCAGGTGGAGGAAACCAATTCCGTCGTGGACATCGGGTATCATTACGTTGCGCTGGATCAATACGGCAATATCCGTGACGCGAATGACAACAACATCCCCGATTGGTGGGAACTCAAATATTTTGGAAATTTAAGCCATACCAATTCAAACGAAGATTTCGACGGCGACGGCCATTCCATTGCATACGACTATGAGCATGGCATTGATCCAAACATCATTGACTTCACGTTTTTCATCACAAATCCGAATTGGATAACCAATACCGCCGTTGGCAACCTGACAGTTTTCCATGGACTTCCTTCGAGCGTAGCGGTGTTGGTAGACAATACAAATTTTTCAGCGGCGACATGGACGGCTTGCACGACTTCAAACGTTCTAATCAATTTGGGAACGAATTGGGGCGAGCATGACATTTGGATCGGGTTGCGGGGATTGCCTTCGGACGCGCAACAAACATGGAAAGATATGAAATTTTTTCAGACGCAGGCAATGATTCAAGCAGGGGAAACGCATAATATATTTCTTGATCGTGACGGCACAGTTTGGGCTTGGGGATATAACGGAGACGGAGAACTAGGCAATGGTAATTGGAGCGATAGTTCTATTTTAATGCAAGTGGTCGGGCTTTCAAACATTGTTGCCGTTGCCGTGTCCGAAGGCGGCTACTTTTCATTGGCATTGGATGCCAACGGGATAGTATGGAGTTGGGGCGCAAATTGGAGCGACCAGTTGGGACGAAACAATGGGCTTTATCAAAATGGAAATACCGCTGCACCTGTGGCTGGTTTGAGCAATATTGTTGCGATAGCTGCTGGTGAAGAAAATGGCATTGCGCTGAAAAGCGATCGGACAGTTTGGACATGGGGCGATAATTGGGGAGGAAAACTTGGTGATGGTTCAGGCTCCGGCGAAGAGCGGGATTACCCTGTGGCTTTGACAGCTTTAACCAATATCATCGTCATTGGTGCAGGCGGAGACCATTGTTTTGCTCTTGGCGATGATGGAATAGTTTGGGGTTGGGGTTACAACGAAGACGGTGAACTGGGCATTACCAACATGGACAATCAGCCTGTTCCAGTTCCGGTAACTTCGCTTACAAACGTCACCTCACTGGCCGGTGGTTGGAGCCATTCCATCGCCCTTCAATCCGATAGAACCGTCAAGGCTTGGGGATACAACGGTGACGGTCAATTAGGCAACGGCACAAACGGATGGTGGACCAGTTCGTCAACACCCGCGCCGGTTTTGGGATTAAGCAACATTACCGCTATAGCCTGTGGCGGCGACCATTCCCTTGCCGTTGACACCAACGGCACTCTATTTCTTTGGGGATACGGCTATGACGGCGAACTTGGCAATGGATCACAAGATTCCACAAATGTGCCGTTTGCATTAAACAGCATTTCCAATGTCATTGCCATTGCGGGTGGTGACATCAGTTCATTGGCCTTGACAGCTTCAGGAAAACTTTATGAATGGGGTCGGGACGACGAATTGGGAACAAATTACCTTCAGCCTGTCGAAGCGGATTTATTCGCTGTTTCAAGCGAAGACGCGAGAAATGTTTCGGCTGATTTTCAAAGTGTATTTGTAAATACAAATGTCACACCGGCTTTTGTTTCCGGCGGTGCGGCAATCGGCATGGCTGTTTTGGTCAACAACACCAATTTTGCAAGCGCGGTTTGGATTCCATTTGCTTCTCCCATTTGGGTTCACCTCGGAACAACCAACGGCCTGTATCAGGTCTGGTTTGGCTTTGTGGGCTTGAACGGCAGTAATTATTGGTCAGAGGCAAATGTCATTTTGGACATGACATCGCCGACAGTTTCAATTATCGCTCCCACGAACAATACCGCCGTCAATGCTTCACGCATCAACGTGCAGGGGACTTTCGCTGAAACCAATCTTAAACAAATCACCGTCAACGGTATTGCAACATTTATCAGCAGCACAAATTTTTCCGCCCTGAACGTGCCATTGGACGCCGGAACGAACATCATCAACGCCATTGCCGAAGATTTGGCGGGCAATACGGCCACAAGTTCAATCGTCATCGTCGGCCTCACAAACATTGATGGCAGTTTGAACGACCCCGTTCAACTTCAAGCCACGCCGATTGCCGGATTTGCGCCGTTGACCGTGACATTTCAAATTGTCAGCAACAACGCGCCGGGAACACTTCAACAAGTGCTTTACGATTTTAACGGCGACGGCATCACGGATTTTGTCACCAACAATCTTAATTCCGTCACTTACACCTATGCGACGAATGGCGAATACTTCCCTGTCGTAACGATTCAAACGACGAACGGGTTGTTTTCCAGTTCCGGCGGATGGAACAGCACCGACCCGAACCGTGTGCAAATCACCGTTCAGCTTCAAGTTACTCAAATCGCTTCCATCAGCATCACCGATCCGGTGGACATCAAATGGACGGCATCGAGCAATCTTTACGTTCTGTCCGGCAGCACGGCCACGCTGACGGAATTTGACGCAAGCACAAATGTCATTCGCTCATTGAGCGGTATTGGTTCAAATCCATCCGGTTTTGATGTAGATGTTAATGGCAATGTTTATGTGGCTGTGACCGGCAGTAATCAAGTTTGGAAACTTAATCCAACAGATACGTCATTTGTGACAGACACAAGTTTTGGAAATGAAGGTTTCATTGGCACGACGAATGGATTGACCGGCACGAACAGCGCTGAATTCAATGCGCCATTTGACGTGGCGGTTTCGCCGGACGGCGGAACGATTTCCGTTTCCGATTCGGGCAATAACCGGATTGAGCAATTTGATTCCAACGGAAATTTTCAGAATTCTTTCGGCTCATCAGGAACTAGCGTTGGCCAATTCAATGTGCCGAAAGGACTGACTTATGACAGTGTTGGCTATCTTTACATCGCGGATTCAGGAAATGGCCGGATTGTGTTGGCGCAAGATTCGGTTGTTCTTGGCGTGAGCGGAACGAATGGAACGGCGTTTGGACAATTTAGTGCGCCGGTTAATGTCAGTGTAGGTAAGCATGGCATTTATGTAGCAGATACCGGCAACAATCGAGTGCAAACATTTAATCCGATTGTTCCTCATATAACACCAACTCCATTTACATTGCGGTCGGTCTTATCTACCAATTTTAACCAGCCTAATTCTATTGCAGCCGTTGACGATTCTCTGATAGATAAATTTTATGTTGCCGATACTGGTAACAATCGGGTTGTTTTATATGCCTTGACCGGAGACGACCCGACACCTGCTTGGACGAACATGACGGCGCATATCGTCGCTGGAGATGTTCCCGGCGCGGTTTCTTATTTTTCAATCGCCTCGACGGACAAATACCGGCAGGCATTTCTTTCCATTGGCTCTAGCAATTTAATTTCGGCTATAAACCAAATCGGATCGTTGACGCCAGTATTCATTAAGAACGACAGCGCAGAATACTATTTCACAAATTCCGTTGGTGGACAAACCATCACGTTTCCGGTGGAGTTCGTGAAAGAAAACGGTGTGTGGAAAATTCTGGAATTCTAACAATCAAAATCACGTTATGAATCAATTCAAAAAACATATTAAAAATTTCAATATCATTTTCTGCACTTTGGTATCAATGTTGGCAATAGCGGGACATTCTGCTCCAACGTCTAACTCGTCAACTAATGCAAGTAGCCCAGAATCCGTCTGGAATGAAATGAAGGCTCATCTCGCTACAAATGATAAAAGAACAAAAACAATTAAATACGCAAGCGGCCACTATGCTTGTTAAAAAATCTATGAAAAATCCAAATGCTAAAAAGAAAATTCGGGCTGTATTAAGGGCTGCGTTGTATGGCGTCATCACATCGCTAGCACTTTCTTTTTATACAAGAAACTATTTTCACGGCAAAAACGACATTGCATGGGACATGATTTTAATGATTCCATCTGTTATTCTATCAAATGTTCTTGGACTTGAACGAACGCCAGAAGGTAGAGCCGTATCAAACTCTTTTGCTTTTTTAGTATTAGCAAACGCTTTGGCAATCACGCTTGCGTTTGTTATTTGTGCATTCCTCTGGCAATTCATCGTGAAAGGCAACCATGAAGACAAAAACTAAATTGTTATTTTCGACTTTTGGTTTTGTATTATTTTTACAGGCATCTTTAGCCCATGACATTATTGTTCATCAGCAAATCACAATAAATGCAGCATCTTCCGCGTTGACATATTCTTCAGCTTACGACGATTTTCTTAACACTATCTCATCCGATTGTAGCGCGGCACAGGCTGTTGGTTTAATGAAGGTCGGAAGCGGTTTGGAAGATAATGTGGATATAGATGCAGGCGGCAAAAGGCCGTTTAATCATTTTTACGACCCGCTCGATAACCAGTATGGCAAAGGACTTTCAGATTTTGGGGAATTTCATTTTTTATTTGGCCAAAATTCATTTACTTGGGCTTCGATTTCAAACTCGCCGGGTTACAATGTGGCCTTTAATCAAGGGACATCAAATGTTTGGTCATGGGCAAATGCACGAGACTATGAATGGCTTGGTTTAACTTCTGCAAATCCAACCGATCGTCGCGCTAATCTTGGTTATATGTTCCGAGCGGCGGGCCAAGTTATGCATTTACTCGAAGACACCTCACAGCCGCAGCATGTCCGAAACGAGAACCATTTAGACTACATAAATCCTAGTGGCTTAAGTCCTCACCTTTTTAATGGCGATTTCCCAAGCCCTTGGCACAGCCACATAGAAGATTACGGCCAAGACCATTGGCGAACTCTGAATTACGGCGACGGTTCAATGCTGGACTGGCGCGGTGCAGGTTTTACAAAGTTGGAGGACTTTTGGGACAGGCATTTATACAATGGAAGCGCAGCAGCATTGAAAAGCGCCGAAGCAAGCGGCGGGCAACAGCTTGGCTTGGCAGAATGGTGCAATGGCAATTTCCTCGGAGAACGTCACTCATACGCCGAATATTTTCGGCCGGGGGATATAGAATACTACCCATACCCTTCACGCAACAGCGGCTCGAACTACAAACAAATAGAGTCCAATCCTTCTTCTGGAATTGACACTTTTACTTTTGAAAATGGAACCCAAGGCAAAGGCATTTACTATAAAAAAATTTCCGATGGAGTTCAAATAACACATCAAAGCCGCGTGACCTATTTGGCCGCAAAGTTTCCAAATGTATTTGGTTCGGCATTTTCTACAATCAACGACCCGAATGTTCTCAAAGACTACCACGACCAATTTATTCCCAAAGCGGTCAAATACAGCGCCGGTCTTATTGATTATTTCTTTCGCGGCACTTTGGCTGTGAGTGTTTTGAGTTACACAAATTCACAATACATCACGCTGATCCGGAATACTTCCGGCCAGGATTTCAACAGCGGCTCTTTTTACATCTATCAAGACGATGTCAGCGGCACGAGAACCCTTGTCACTAACTGGAGCGGAACTTTGTCCGCCAACAGCAGCATGACAGTCGGCATTCCCGACTCGATTTCACCCACCAACAAACTACTGCTGTTCTATCGCGGAACCATCGTCGAGAACGGTAAAACACCCGATCCGGTGGACGCGAGCATTGCTATCGCGGCACAAAGTTTTGACCCCAAAAAAACCTGGTATAGCGGGTTCGAGGGCGGGAATGGAGGGACGCCGTCGGCAGGAAATTATTTTGCCGGGGGATGGTATGTTGATGCTGGGAGTGTAGATCTCGTTTCGGCAGCAGGATGGGAGCCTTATCAAGGAAATTATTCGCTGGATTTGGATGGATTAGGACCGGGAACAATTTCCACGAACATTACTACAGTGTCAGGTCAAACTTATGAACTGAGTTTTTATTACTCGCATAATCCGGATGGCATCACAGACGGAACTCCAGATCCGGCGGCTGAAATTTTGATTAACGATACTCATCTGGCTACGATAGACAGTGACACCTTAAATGATTTTGAAGACATGCAATGGACGCGGGCGTCATTTGAATTCACGGCGACGTCTTCATCCACAAAACTTACTTTCCATTCTTTAGCTTCGGCACAGTATGGATTAACTCTGGATGCAATTGAACTGGATATATCTCCATAATGCCTTTTGCCTTATTTCGCTTCACTGTCAATCATCGGCTGGAAGAATTTTGGCGTCACGTTCACTTTACCTGTTTCAGTCGGAACACTAAAGCCAGCGCCACCATAAACGTCATAGCATATTATCTCTGACATCTATGAAGCTGCCCCTGTAGTTGCTCTGTCAAGAAGGTGCTCCGCGTGACGCTTACATTTAATTTGCCGTCAACACTTTTGGCGGATGGCCTTGCCTCAGTTGGCGGACACAGCTTTAATTTATCACGGGGTTGCCCTGACAATCCCAGTTGATGTCCGGGCGGCCGGGGTCTTTGCCGGCGGCGATTGGTTGGCCAACTGTTGGGCCACTGGGTTCTATGTCGTCGCTGTCGGATACGACATAATCATATTTGTAGTAGGCGGCATGGCCGTCGCTAAAGGTGATGTTGCCGCCTTTGTTATGCCGCGATGAGAAACGCGTGGTGTAGCAATGCGGGGTGGCCAGAAGTATTTGATTGGCAGCAGTTCCGTGATAAGGAGTCTCGGCTGAACGGTCGCGGCCATCTGAAAAGAGCACGAAGGCTGAAGGATGAACTACCATTGTGGTTTTAAGTGTGGTGACGACGGCATTGATATTCTCGTTGGCGAGTGATTTTGAATTCATCCCGTAATTGAACAACGGACGCTGACCCGGAATCATGTCATACTTATCTGAAGCGGCGACCGCGTCCACAGGGTCAATGCCTTGTGAGAAAGCCGTGGGGCAGGTGAAGATGGACTTGGAACCGTAAAATATGGTTGGATTGTAAGCCCATGTATACAAAGGTTTGTTGCCGACGTAGGAAGGCAGGGCATTGAACCAAACATCGTCACCTTCATTTAGATTATGATAAGTAGGGATAGACAGCCATGCCGGATTGTCTTGGTCTACACTCGAAGCATAACTTTGATATCTCGGATAGGGAAACGTTTCATTGTTATCGCCCACATACATCGTGTCGGCGAGTCCCCATTGTTTCGCGTTGCTCAAGCACACCGCCTGTTGCGCCTTGAATTTGGCCTTGGCCAGCGCGGGGAGCAGCATCGAAGCTAAAATGGCAATGATGGCAATGACCACCAGAAGTTCAATGAGTGTAAATCCTTCGGCGCATTTGGTTCTTTTATCTGAATAATAAATTCGATTCATCGCATCAGTTTCTCAACCACCCGTTACGGTTTGATGTCTGCAATGTTACGAATCGGCAACTTCATAAATCGGGTTTCATTTGGATTGTTTTGTCACCCAATCGTCACCCATGGGACATTTGTCTGTAACCTGATAATGGATAATTCCGGCAGCACAAGTGAAGTGCCATCGGATTTAATAAGAAGACCAACAACTGCCAACCAAAAGTTAAATGAAAATAAAAAATATCGCCTGCATTGTATCAATACTACTGGCTTCACTGTCAGGAATAAAAGCTGCAACCACTCTTACTGCCTGGAACTTCGACAACGTGGCCATCGGTGCCAGCAGCAGCCCGTCGCCCTCGACCGGTTTTGGCACGGCCAGCGCCGCTGGTCTGGGCAGCAGCAACCCGGATGTGCAGTCGTTGGCCGGCAGTTCTACGGGTGGTGCCAATAGCTGGCGGGTGCGCGGCACTGGCGGTGGCGGAACTGGCTGGTCCACGAATGCGGCCATCGGCGCGCAGGGCGCGCAGTTCGCCGCCAGCACGGCGGGCTATTACCAAATCAAGGCTACTTTCGACGTTTATGCGACCTCGGACGCAGAAGCTAATCTTCAGGTTCAATACACGACTGAAGGCGCAATTTGGCATAACGCCACAATTGCCTCCGTTGGAACTTTGGGCGTCGTCACCAACAACGCCGCTACCAACAGCACGGTCATCGGCTCGTATGTTAAATTGGCGAGCGGTTGGAATAATCAGGTCACGGTGAATTTGAGTGGTATCTCCGGCGTGGATAACAATGCCAGTTTTGCCGTCCGAATTGTGAACGCCTCTACGGGAACGAACTGTGTGACCACGACCGGGACTCCATATAACAACACGTCTGGCGACTGGACGTTTGACAACGTTGTCGTTCAGGGAGTGGCTATTGACACCATCGCGGACTGGACCTTCGAAAGTTACGGGACCACGGCCTACGTTCCCAATCCGGTGCCGGAGTTGAACTTTGGTTCATCCGCTTTCGCCCAAGCTTTGGGTTTTAGCAACAACTACACTTATGCCGGCAGTGCGACGCCGGGAAGCACAAATGCTCCTGACACTTTGGTTCAAGCCGGCAGTTCCACGCCCAGCGGCACCATTTGCTGGCGTGTTCGTGGCGCGGGTCCCAACAATGGCTGGAATAGCGCCGCTCCCATCGGTGCGCAAGGCGCCGAGTTTGACGCCAGCACGCTCAATTACAGCAACATTGTGATCGCCTTCGATCTTTATTTCACGACTCAAGGCGAGGCCAAAATGTGTGTGCTCTATACCACGAACAATTGGGCGACAACCAACGTGGCTAACAATCTTTTTTACGGTGCCAATCCCACGTTTATTCTGACCAACTCTGTCTCCAATCCAGACTACAGTCCTAATACTGTGACGGGCACTTACTTTTATCAGACCACCGGTCAGAATTTTTACAACAACCTTGTGGTGGATTTCACCGGCGTTCCTGGCGTGGACAACAATGCCAACTTTGGCGTCCGCATCGTGAACGCCGCCACGGGAAGCGACTGTGTGGCCTTTAACGGTGGAGCTTACAACAATTCTTCCGGCAACTGCCGTTATGACAACGTGACTTTCGGCGGCAAATTTGAGGGTTCGATTCCGCCGGTGCTTAATTATGATCCCAATGCAACTGTGGATCATCCATTCACCAACACTTTCACTGACGATGCAGCCTGGCGCGCGGCGATTACCACTATTTATGTGAACGGTTCGGCTTTGGCAAACACGGCTTACACCACGACTGCTGCGGGACAGATTGTATTTAACCCGGTGAACTCTGTTCTGCTCCAGTCCAGTGGTGTCAAATCCATTGTCATCACTGCCACTGGTTACAGCACTGCCAAGGTTATCCAGCCGCTTGGTGCCGGCGTGGCCACCCAACTGGCCATCACCACTCAACCTTTAGCGCCTTCCGCCAGCGGCGGCACATTGGTTGCAAATCCCGTTCTGACGATTTCGGACCAATACGGCAACGGCACGACGAACCCTTATGCCAATATTTCGGTCACCGCGTCCGTCAGCAACTCTGTGGCTTGGACTTTGGGTGGAGCAACTAATCAGGCGTCGGTCAACGGCGTTATTGCCTTCACCAACTTGACAGCCACTGTTAACGGCTCGTCGTCTGTTTCCGGTGCGGCTATCAAGTTCACAATATCTGGTTACTCTCCGGTTACAGCCACCAACTCATCTACTTTCAAAATCGGCGCACCGCCCGCTAATTTCACCAGAGGCAATCTGGCAATTATTCAACTTGACCAGCAGTCAAGCCCCAATAACACGACCTTTAGCATTATCGAAATCAAGCCTTCTGCCGCCGGTCAAACTGCCCCCGCCAACATCATTCCTATAAGCGCCACAGGCACTAATGCCCTGCGTCTTTCTTCTGCCGGCAGTTGTGGCAGGTTATCCTTGAGTGATGACGGGACGCTGATTTGCTTTGCCTCCTTTGCCGATGGCAGTGCGGCAACTTTCGACGAAACTCTCAATCTCAACCGGGCGGCGGCAGGATTGAATTACACCAACCAGTTTGTCATGGGGTTAAACTATACTTCAGTCTCATTGGGTGGCAGCCAGGCCCGCTCTTGCACAACGTTGGACAATAACAATTGGATTGTGGATGACAAAGGCGGATTATACTATGGAAGTGCCGGTGGAACGCTCGCCAATCCCAACCTGAACGCTTACAATAACGTGGTTGTAAGGACATTCGGCGGAGTTCCCTATGTCGAGACGCAAAAAACGGCAAACGGGCAGGTGATACCAGTGGTTTACGCCCTTGGCTTTGACAGCGACACCGGCTTATACGACGTGACTAAAGCCAACAATCTGACCACGGATCCAGTTGCATCGGATTTTTACATCGTCAATACTAATGTCCTTTACATCCTCGATGGCGTCAGTTCAGCAATTGGAATTATCAATAAATATTCATTGGCAAACGACGGAGTGAATTGGAATTACAATGGTTCCTTCACCAATGGGACTGGCGGCGACAGTTTGTTTGCCACCACCAACGGTAACGGTGGTGTTTATTTGTATTACACGACGACTGCGATCGACAAAAAAGCAGGCAACTATGTCATTCGGTTGACTGACGCTTCTGGCTATGCTGCTAACATGAACATTACTTCCAGCAACTTGCTTTATACCGCCCCAACCAATACCTTTGTCAAAGGTCTCACGTTTGTGCCACAGCAGACCGCTTATGCCACTGAACTTATTCCGCCACCAATCCTAACCGCGCAGAATTACATCGCGACAAACGGTTTTAGTTCGTTCACCGTCACAAACACCCCGGATGATTCACTCTGGCGATCCAATATCACTGCCATCACAGTGAACGGTTCTCTACTGTCAACGGGTGCCTATACGACTAATCTCGCAGGCAAGATTGTGTTTAATCCGTCTCAAGACCCGCTGTTGCAAAGTCCCGGCACAAAAACCATCGTGATTAGCGCGACGGGTTATAGCACGAACTCAATCACACAAACGATTGTTGGCGCGCCGGCGCAACTGGTCATTTCAACGCAACCTAAATCTCCGGCTGCCAATGGTGGTGTCCTGACCAATCAGCCTGTGATAACGGTTGTGGACCTGAACGGTAATACGGTAATCACCGCTACGCCCAACATCGTCGCTCAAGTCGGAGCCGGGACATGGACACTTGGTGGCACCGCCACGAAAGCTGCGGTCTCTGGCAAGGCTACTTTTAGCGGTCTGACGGCTTTCGGCGCCAACGCCGTCACCGGTGCTACCATTACGTTCACTTCCAGCGGATTGACCGGAATAACAAGCTCATCGTTTAACATTCCCGCACCCATCCAGTCGAAATTGGGCGGAGTCGCCCTGGTTGGAGGCAAACTGAACTTCTCCTTTACCAATGCCACCGGATTAAATTTTTCAGTGCTGGCGACGAATAATCTCACTGCGCCCGTAGCCACATGGCCGGTCATGGGGCAGCCAATTGAAAGTCCTGCCGGTTCGGGCAACTATCAATACACCAACTCATTGACGACGAACGCGCTGTTCTTCATCCTGCGCCAGCCGTAACGAACGCTCGTAAAATTCCAAAAACCGCAAGAGCGGGACAAATCAAAATTTGTCCCGCTCTTTTTTTGAAAAACATGGATGGTAGGTAAATACCCCAGTATTTATGGGGTTAATCAAGGCCCCACCAATCGTAACCTGGCCATGTGAATAACATCGGGATATTCACTTCTGCGCTGCGCGACGCCAAACAGTGAAAACTTCATCGCCAATGTGCTTGCAAGAGGTCAATTCAAAGCGCTTCGCATCAATCAAACAGCCAATACCCTTTCCATCTGCAATCGTCGGCGCGTTACGTCCGCCAAAAATCGTCGGGCAAACCGTCAAATGCAATTCATCCACCAAGTCGGCGCGGATCAAAGCATCGTGAAGCTGGCCTCCGCCTTCGCACAATAAACGCTTTACGCTCCATTTCTCATTCAGCCAACGTAACGCAGCGCGAAAGTTGATTTCATGCGCGCCGCAAACTTTTACTTCGTCGGCCAGCGCACGGAGCAACTTCAATTTCGCTTTTGGAATTTGGTCGGCTGTCAAAACGATGACCGGCGAGAAACGTTTCTTAAAGATATTCGCATTCGGGTCAATCGATCCGGAGCCGCTGACGACGACACGCAAAGGAAGTTCCGGCAAGCCATTTTTCAGGCGTTGCTTCCGAAATTTTTCTCCGCCGGTTCCCAAAATCGTTTCCGTCACTTCAACCGTCGTTGCGCCGCAAATCACGGCATCCGCCGTCGCGCGCAATTCCATCATGTGCTCACGGTCGCGCGCGCTGCCGAACGGAACAAAACTGTCGCTGGCAAAAGCAATTTTGCCATCCGCCGTCATGGCGAAATTGGAGAAAACAAAAGGCAACTTGTTCTTCATAAGATCAACATCGCATCGCCGTAGCTGAAAAACCGATAACGCTCGCGGATTGCTTCAGCATAAGCAGACAGAACCATTTCGCGGCCACGAATTTCATTCGGCGCAGCAAATGCGCTGACGAGCATCAACAACGTGGAGCAGGGCAGATGAAAGTTCGTCAGCAACGCGTCCACGATTTGAAATCGGAACGCCGGAAAAATGAAGATGTTTGTTTTACCAGCATGAACATTGAGTTTTCCAGCGTTTTGCATCGCAACACTCTCAAGGACGCGAACGGTTGTTGTGCCAGCGGCGATGACGCGATCGCCGGAATTTTTCGCTTCATTCACGGCGCGAACCGTTTCTTCGCCGAGCGCAAATCGTTCCTCGTGCATTTTATGATCCGCAAGATTTTCAGCTTTCACCGGCAAGAAAGTTCCCAAACCGACGTGCAACGTGACAAAGCAAATCTTTACGCCGCGCGCACGGATTTGCTCCAGCAATTCCGGCGTGAAATGCAAACCGGCGGTCGGCGCGGCAACCGAACCCTTCGTGTGGGCAAAGACGGTTTGATAGCGTTCTTTGTCATCCGGCGAATTTTTGCCGTGGCGAATGTAAGGCGGCAGCGGCATTTCGCCGAGCGAATCCAATTCGTCGTAAATGTTCGGTGAACCGGAGAATTTTAACCGGCGGTGGCCTTCGGAATTGATTTCAGAAATCATCGCGCGGATTTCTGTCGGCTGTCCATTGGCATTGTGAAAGGCAATTTCGGTTCCGATTCTCGCGCTTTTGCCCGGACGCAGCATCGTCCACCAATCGTTCGGCGCATTTTCTTCCAACAGCAAAACTTCAAATTTCCCGCCGGTTTTCGCATTAACTCCGCGCAAACGCGCTGGAATCACGCGCGAATTATTGAGAACCAGAACATCGCCTTTGCGGAAAAATTCCAGAATATCGCGGAATTGCCGATGTTCGACGCAATTTTTACTTCGATGCAAAACCAAAAGCCGCGATTCATCGCGTCGCACAGCGGGATGCTGCGCGATCAATTCCTGTGGCAGATCAAAATGAAAATCGGACGTTCGCACGGGCGGAGTTTCGAGCCTGACGCCCGAATTTTCAAGCGCAGCCGCATGAAATCTGATTTGACGCGTTTTCCTGATGATTTGGAGGTTGTGAATAACTCTGGAATAAGTGCCAAAAAATGCCTCACAATTTTTGTTGACGAAGTGGGGTAAAGTGGGTAAAAATGGGTCGTCGTGGGGAAACAGGCCATTTTTGATTCCCCGGTGAATAAAATGAGCAACGCGAAAACCAAAGAGCCGACATATTACAATTCACGCTTCCGGCATGGCGTGGATGAAAAGCGGCGCGTGCAAATCCCGGCCAAATGGCGTCCGCAAAAAGCGGGCGTCGAATTGACCGTGATTCTTTGGCCGCGCGAAGGCGTCGGCCATTGCGTTCGTGTTTTGCCTCCGGCGCAGATGGGGCGGCTGATGCAATCCATTGACGAGATGCCGAACAGCGATCCCAAAAAAGTGGTTTTGAAGCGCATCATCGGCAGCGATTCGGCGCAAGCGAGCGTGGACAAAGCAGGGCGGATTTGTTTGCCAGATGAAATGGCCCGTCAGTCGGGCATCAAGGATGAGGCGACGCTTGTCGGTTTGCTCGACCGTTTTGAAATCTGGAATCCCGAACGTTATGAAAAGGTTCAGGCTGCCGACGCCGCGTTGGCGCCCGACGCCTTCAAACTCATGGAGTAAATTATGAACTTTGGAAAATTATTGGCCACCGGAAAAAGTTTTGTGAACGGGCGGGCGGAAATTTCCTATCGCATGGACAGGCAAATTTATCTGCCGAAATTCGAGTCGCCGAAAAATCCGTTCGCGAATTCGACAAAAGCGCCGGCGGAAAATCCTGCGCCGATGAAAAAAGAAATCGCCGCCGCAAAAACGCAAAAAATGCCGGCGCTTTCAGCCGCATCTAAACCAGCGCCGAACTGGACGAGCAAATTAAATCCTATTTCCATTTTGCGTCCGGCGTCCGTTGAAACAAAAAACGAAAGGCCAATTATGCAAACTGAATTGTCTTTGGACACGGTCAAAGTCGTCCACAACGATTTGACGGACGCGGACGTAGAAATTGTTCCGATGAAATCGCGTCCCGCGCCGCCGGATTTGCAGCCGGCGCGACGGTCGTGGGAAATTTTAGGCGAGCGGCTTTTGAAAGCGACCGCGCTTTAACCAATTTGAAAAAATGCGAAGTGTCCGATTTCGTTCACAAACCGGTGATGGCGGAGGAGGTGCTGGCAGCGCTGAAACCGCTGCCGGGCGGACGTTACGCCGACGGCACGCTCGGTGGAGCGGGACACGCAGCGCGAATTTTGGACGCGAGTTCGCCGACTGGATGGCTGTTTGGGTGCGATCGCGATGGCGTCGCGGTTGAAGCCGCGAAAAAACGGCTGGCGGAAAAATTGGCCGGACGATTTGAAATCCATCGCGGCAATTTTTCAGAAATGGCCAAATGGATTCCGGCGGCGAGTTGCGCTGGAGTCATTTTGGATTTGGGCGTGAGTTCGCCGCAATTGGATTCCGCCGAACGTGGATTCAGTTTTCAGCAGGACGGCCCGCTGGATATGCGGATGGACGACCGGCAAAAACTGACGGCGGCAGATTTGGTGAATGATTTAAGCGCCGAGGAGTTGGCAAAGATTTTTTGGGAATTTGGTGGGGAACGCGAGTCGCGGCGGTTTGCAAAAGCGATTGTTCACGACCGCGCGCAACGAAAATTTGAGACGACGCGGCAATTGGCGGAATTGATTGAGCGGATTTCGCCGCGTCGTGGAAAAAAGGCGCATCCGGCGACAAAAATTTTTCAGGCGCTGCGAATTGCGGTGAACGATGAAATAGGTTCTTTGAAACGTGGATTGGAAGCGGCGCTGCAAATTTTGAAACCAGGCGGACGGCTTGCGGTCATCACATTTCATTCGATTGAAGATCGGATTGTAAAAGATTTTGGCCGCGAAAAAACGCGAGATTATACGTTCAGCGGCAAAGTGGACGTGCCGGAATTGCGACAGCCGCGCGAGCCGGAAATGAAATGGGTTTCGCGAAAGGCGATTGCGCCGGACGAAATTGAATTGAAAGAAAATCCGCGCAGTCGCAGCGCACAGTTGCGAATTTTAGAAAAAATTTAACATGGCAGGAAATCGAAAAAGTCAGTCGGCATCAATCCGGTTCGATCCGGCATTGAAGGCGTTGTTTTTATGCCTGCTGATTGCCGGCGCTGCCGTTGGTTATGTTTGGCAGAAAGGTCAAATCATCCAACTCGGCAAACAAATCGGCTCGGCGGAAAACCGGCTGAATCAATTGCGCAGCGACAACGAGCGTCTGGCAAACCAACTTTCGGTTTTGCGTTCGCCGGTGATGTTGGACGAACGCGCGCGCCAGTTGAACCTCGGCCTGGTCCCGGCGCAACCGTCGCAAATTTTTCGGCTGCCGGAATGGATGCTGCCGGAAAATAAAAATCAATCGCATCAATTCGTGAGCCGTTCAATGATGAATTGATGCAGTAAAAATATGAAAACAATTTGGCCGCCGCTCGTGACGCCGTTGGTTGAGGAACCGATCGCCGCGGGCGGCTGGCCGTTTTTAAGATGACCAAAAAGATGCAACTTCGACGCGCGCTGGCATTGACGTTGCTCGTATGCGCGGCGTTCGCGGGCCTCGGCTACCGGCTCGTGGATTTGCAAGTGTTGCGTCACGATGAATTGAGCGCGAGAGCACAGCAGAGCAGCGGACATGAATTTTGGCAGGCGCCTCGTCGTGGCGACATCCTCGACGCGCACGGCAATCCTCTGGCGACGAGTGTTCCGGTGAAAACGATTTGTGCCGATCCGTCGTTGATCGGAAATCAACAGGCCGTCGTCGCCCACGCCATCGCGCCGCTGTTGCAAATGAGCGAGGCCGAAGTTTATCAAAAACTTTTTCCGCGCATTTCCAAAAATGAAAAAGGCGAAACGGTTACGAATAATTTGCATTACGTCCGCCTGCAAAAAAACATTTCGGAGGACGCATGGCAAAAAATTCAATTGGCGATGAGCAGCCTTTCATTCGGCGTGGATGAAAAGAAATTGTCGAAAAATGACCGCGCCTTTCTTCGCGGCTTTCGGCAGGGCGCGATTTTTGCCGAGCCGGACCAATTGCGCGTTTATCCGAATAATTCTCTGGCCGCGCAAGTGATCGGATTTTCGGGTTCGCAGGATTGGAAGGCCGACGGTCACATCGTTTCGCAAATTGTCGGACGCGACGGGATTGAATTGTCGCTGAATTCCGCGTTGAATGGCGTCGCGGGCTGGCGCGTGACGGAAATGGACCGGCAGCAACATGAAATTGTTCCGCTGCGCGACGAGGATGTTCATCCGCGCGACGGCTTGAACGTCGTGCTCACCATTGACTCCGCCATTCAGCACATTGTCGAAACAGCATTGGCTGATGCGGCGCAAAAACACACGCCGGTCAGCATCACCGGCATCGTGACCCGGCCGCAAACCGGAGAAATTCTCGCGATGGCAACGCTGCCAAGTTACGACGCGAACAAGCCGAACACCATTACGCCTGAAACTCGCGACCGCGTCATCACCGACGTGATTGAACCCGGCTCGACTTTCAAAATCGTCGTCGTGTCCGGCGCGCTCAACGACGGCGTGGTTCATTTGAGCGACACATTTGATTGCGAGCAGGGACATTTTGCGTTCGCAGGAAGAGTTTTGCACGACCACGAGCCGTTCGGAATTTTGACGACTGAAAGCATCATCACGAAATCGTCGAATATCGGCGCAGCAAAAATCGGGATCAAACTCGGCGAAAATAAACTTTACGATTACGCGAGCGAATACGGTTTTGGCCGGTGCACGGGAATTCCGTTGCCCGGCGAAGTCGGCGGCTTTTTGTATCCGGTAAAAAATTGGAGCAAAGTTTCCATCGCGCAAATTCCGATGGGGCAGGGCGTGGCGGTGACGCGGTTGCAAATGCTCATGGCGATGGGCGCGATTGCCAACGGCGGCTGGTTGATGCGTCCGATGCTTGTGAGCCAGCTTGAAGACCGTGACGGAAATGTTGTGCAAAAATATGCACCGCAGCGCGTGCGCCAAATCGTCAGCGATGCGACTGCGAAGCAAATGGTCGAAGCGTTAAAAACGGTCGTGTCGTCCGAAGGCACCGCGCCGGGCGCGGCGATGAAAAATTACATCGTCGCAGGAAAAACCGGCACGGCGCAAAAAGTTGAAAACGGCGCTTATGCTTCGGGAAAATACTTCGCGTCGTTCATCGGATTTTTTCCGGCGGATAATCCGCAACTTTGCATTTCCATCGTCATGGACGAGCCGAAGGAAGGTTATTACGGCGGCCAGGTTTGCGGGCCTGTGTTCAAGGAAATCGCAGAGCGTTGCGCGAGCTATTTGAACATTCCGCCGGATCAAATTTTGCCGACGCCAAATTCGTCGCAACCCCTCGTGGCGAGCGGCGCGCGTTAAAATTTGTGGAAGAACGCTCTTTGAAATTTGTCGTTGAAGCCTGCGACGGAGAAATCCGGCGCGGCGCGGGCGGAACATTGGTTAAAAATGTCTGCACCGATTCGCGACAGGCAAAATCCGGCGATTTGTTTTTTGCCATTCGCGGTGAAAAATTTGACGGCCACGATTTTGTAAATGAAGTCGCGGCGAAAAATGTCACGGCAATTGTCGTCGAACAAAAAAAAGTTCCGGAAAAATTGCCGGATTGCCCGGTGATTGTAGTAAATGACGCGCGAGTCGCGCTTGGCAAACTGGCGGCGGCCTACAGGCGCGATTTTGATTTGCCAATTGTTTGCGTCGGCGGCTCGAACGGCAAAACGACGACGAAAGAATTGATCGGCTCGGTTTTGAGTAAAAAATTTATGACCGTTTGGAGCGAAGCAAGTTTCAATAATGACATCGGCGTGCCGCTAACGTTGTTGCGGATTGGAAAATCGCATCAAGCGGCGGTGCTGGAAGCCGGCACAAATCATCCGGGCGAACTTGCGCCGCTGCTGAAAATAATTCGGCCAAAGTTCGGTGTGATTACGAACATCGGCCGCGAACATTTGGAATTTTTTGGCGATTTGGCAGGCGTCACGCAGGAAGAAGGCTGGCTCGCGGAACTGTTGCCGGCGGACGGAAAATTATTTGTGAATGGCGACAATCAATGGACGGACGAAATTGTCCAGCGGACTAAAGCCAAAGTTGTTCGCGTCGGTTTCGGCGAGAAAAATGGTTGGCGCGCGGAAAAAGTCCGGTTGGACAAAAACGGTTCAACGTTTCGCGTAATTGCGCCGAAGGAAGAATTTTGTGGCGAGTATCGGGTCAATTTGCTCGGACGCCATCAAGTGACAAATGCGTTGTTCGCAATCGCGGTCAGTGAGGAACTCGGTCTGGGCTGCGCTGAAATCCAGCGCGGCCTGGCCGACACCAAGCCGCCGAAGATGCGGATGAATTTTTGGGAAGCGAATGGCGTGCGGATTTTAGACGACGCCTATAACGCAAATGCGGATTCGACGATTGCCGCGTTGGAAACGTTGTGCGATTTGCCGTTGCAAGGCCGGCGCGTGGCGGTGCTGGGCGACATGGAAGAACTCGGCGCGCACAGCGAATTGGCGCACGCGGAAATCGGCCGGCGCGCGGCTGAATTGAAAATCGGGCAATTGTTCGCCGTGGGAAAAATGGCAAATGTCATTGCCAAAGCGGCGCGCGATGCGGGACTGACACGCGTGATTGAATTTGAAAATGTCGAAGCGGCGATGAATGCGATTAAGAATTTTTTGAAAGCGGGCGACGTGGTTTTGCTGAAAGCGTCGAGAGCGTCGCGGCTGGAAAGGATTGCGGAAACGTTGAAGTCGGAGAAATGAAATAACAAAAATTGAATCTATGTTTGTTCACGCAATAGCTTTGTTGTTGTCGGTTTGTGCGCTTGCAGAAATGCGTCGCCATGAACGCCAAATTATTTCGCGTTTTATCGAAAGAGGCAAACAACAAATCCCGGAAAGCCTTAAGACGAACAAAGAAGACGAAGCGAGCTTACGCAGTGCTTTACACGGTTCAAAAGTTTCCCTTTGGATTATCGCCGTTTTCTGTGCAATTGACATTATTCACGGCTTATTCTTTGTATGATTGATCCAGTCAAAATAACCGATGCTCCGCCTGCTGCGCGAGTAATGCGAATTCATATCGAATATGATGACGGCAGTTCGGATACTGCCGAACTTCACCAAATTAGTCCGATTATGCTTTACGGACTTACTCGTAAACGACAGGACAAGGTCATTGCACAAGGGGCTTACACGAATGGAGCCGTCGCAGGAATTTTCTTCAAGACAGCAATCACGAGTTTCTGGACAGACTATGGAATACCAGACATGGAGGTTGCTGGATTATTGAAGTATTGGTTGGATTCGCAAAAAAACGTGTGTAAATAATTTTATTCGAGCCAACAATATTTAATTTTTAAATGCTCTATTATTTGAGCCAGCAAATTTTGGATTGGGCGCACGGAACGGTCTGGGAAGACCGGCTTTCGGCGCTCCGGCTGTTTCGTTACATCACGCTGCGTAGCGCGGGCGCGGCGGTGACGGCGCTGCTTTTGAGTTGGTGGCTCGGGCCGCGCATCATTCATTGGCTCAAGCAATTGAAATTCGGCCAGGACTACGCGGACAAAGCCGAGGAAGCGGGCGGTTTGGCCGCGCGCGTGTTGAGCAAAAAGGGAACGCCGACGATGGGTGGGGTTTTAATCGTGACGGTTTTGGTTTTTTCGACGGTGCTGTGGTCGCAATTGGACAACAAATTGATTTTGCTGACGCTGCTGTCAGTCATTGTGCTGGCGGGCTTGGGATTTTACGACGACTACGCAAAAATCATTCAGCAATCCGGCGGCGGCACTCCGCCACGCGTGAAACTGATCGCGCAATTTGGTGTCAGCGCATTCATCGGCATTTATCTTTGGGCGACGCCTTCTACAAGCAAACTCGTTTCAGAAATCATGGTGCCATTTTACAAATATCCGGTCGCAACGAATTGCGCGTGGCTCGGAATTTTAATTGTCATCCTCGCAATCGTCGGCACGTCGAATGCGGTGAATCTCACCGACGGTCTCGATGGACTTGCAATTGGTTGCTCGCTGATCGTTGCATTTGTATTTCTCGTGTTCACCTATTGCGCGGGCAATATAAAAATTGCGACGTATTTGGCGATTCCACATGTCGAGGGCGCAGGCGAACTCACGGTTTTTTGCGCAGCGCTCATCGGCGCGGGTTTGGGATTTCTCTGGTTCAATTGTCACCCGGCGCAAGTGTTCATGGGCGACACGGGTTCGCTCGCGCTCGGCGGCGCATTTGCGGTGCTAGCGGTTTTAATTCATCAGCCATTTGTGCTGGTGATTGCGGGCGGAATTTTCGTGATTGAAGCCGCATCGGTGATGTTGCAAACCGGTTGGTTCCGGTTCACGCGAATGCGGACCGGCACTGGCCGGAGAATTTTTTTGATGGCGCCGCTGCATCATCATTTTGAAAAAAAAGGCTGGTATGAATCGCAAGTGGTCATGCGTTTCTACATTTTGTGCGTGCTATTCGCGGTCGTGGCGCTGGCAACCTTAAAATTACGATGAAAACTGCTCCTACATTGAATAATTTGCGTTTTGTTCCTTGCGCGCGCGACGCGACAATGTTAAAAATTTTCGTGGAAGTCGCAGGCAGCAATTTCATTTCCGTGCTGATGAAGAAAATGAATTTAACCCGCGGTGAAATTTTTCGAGGGAAAATTTCGCGGCGGCAAAATCAACCCAACAAAACCGACCTCGAAGAAAGGACGCCAACCGCGCCAAACAAATGAACAACCCGAATCCATTCGTCCCACAAGGCTCACTCCTCGAGCAACACAAACGCCGCTCACGCATGAAGCTCGCCGTGTTTTGCACGGTCGCCATCAGCGTCTGTGGCTTGAGCGCCATGCTCATTCAAGGTTGCAAACGCGAACAGGCTCCGTCTGAAAACCAATTTGCCGAAACGAATCCGCCGCCGATGTTGGACACGAATCCGCCGGTCGTTATGGCACCGACAAATTTTGCGCCGATTGCACCGGTTGTTCCCGTTGTGCCCGAAGCTCCGGCCACGACTGAATATGTTGTGGTCAAAGGCGACACGCTCGGAAAAATTGCCAAAGCTCACGGCGTGACGCTCAAAGCGCTTGAAGACGCAAATCCAAATGTCCAGCCGACGCGTATGAAAGTTGGCGACAAGCTGGTAATTCCCGCTTCCGCTGGCGGCAATACTACTGCGGCTCCGGCGACAACTTCAACCGCCTCAACTGGTGGCGAAGAAGTTTATGTCGTTAAATCCGGCGATTCGCTGACGAAAATTGCCCGGACACACGGCACGACAATCAAAGCGATTGAAGCCGCGAACAATTTGTCCACGACAAGCATCAAGGTCGGACAAAAATTAAAAATCCCGGCAAAGATCGAGGCGCCGTCCACAACCGTGAACGCGCCGCCTGTGGTTGCGCCGAGTCCGACACCGGTGATTCCGGCACCTAGCAATCCGCCGACGCAGCAATAATCGTCAGACACGGCGTGAAGAGCCGTTCCGGTGGCCGTCTGCAAAGACAATGAAAATCGCCGTCACAACTTTGGCTTTTTGCGTCGCCGCCCTGCTGGGATTGGGGCTGGTGATGCTTTACAGCTCGAGCATGACTCGCGGCGGCGGGCATGACCTGATGATGCAACTCATCTGGTGCGTCGCCGGTTTCATGGCCTGCGTGACGGCGACGGTTCTCGACTATCAATTGCTTAAAAAACTCGCGTGGCCGATTTTTGCGCTGGCCATTTTCGCGCTCGCGTCGGTTTTTGTGCCGCATTTTGGTCGCGCCAGTCACGGCGCGCATCGCTGGATTGCCGTTGGCCCGATGACATTTCAACCATCCGAATTGGGAAAAATCGCGCTTATCATCATGCTCGCGTGGTATTGCGACCGTTATCAGCGGCAAATGCAAACCTTCAAACGTGGAATTCTTTTTCCCGCCGCACTCTGCGCGATAATTCTCGGAATGATTTTCGTGGAGCCGGATCGCGGCACGACCATTCTTCTCGCCGCCGTCAGCGGAGCGATGCTGCTCATCGCCGGCGTTCGCTGGAAACACATTTTCATTCCGGCAGCAGTGGGTGCGGCTGGCTTGGCCGTTTCCATTTTGCACGACCCGATGCGCATGAACCGCATTTTTGCGTGGCTGCACCCGCAAGATCATCTGAACGGCGCGGCGCTCCAGGCGCAATCAGCCATGATCGGCCTCGGTTCGGGCGGCTGGTGCGGCCTCGGCCTCGGCAACGGCATTCGGAAATTCGGCTACCTTCCCGAAATCCACACCGATTTTATTTTTGCGAACATCGGCGAAGAACTTGGATTGATCGCGACGCTGCTCGTCGTGCTCACATTCGTCATCATCGCCATTTGCGGAATGCGCATCGCCGTCAATGCGCGCGAACCGTTCGGCGCATTGCTCGCGGCGGGAATCACACTTTTGATTTCCCTGCAAGCCGCCATCAACATCGGCGTCGTCACCAGCGCTCTGCCGAACAAAGGATTGCCACTGCCATTTATCAGTTACGGCGGCTCGAATCTTTTGGCGATGCTGACCTGCGTCGGAATTTTATTCAGCGTCGCCCGTCACGCGCCCGCGCGCGAAAAAATTTCCAAATCGGCTGATGCTGATGAAATTGGCGACAATTCCTTTGTCGCCAGAGCCACGACATGACTGATGCCGCCACAAACCCGCCCTTCGTCGCCATCGCTTGCGGCGGAACGGGCGGACATCTCTTTCCGGGCATCGCCGTCGCCGAAGAATTAAAAAAACGCGGATGTAAAATTGCGCTGCTGATTTCCCCGAAAGACGTGGATCAACAAGCCGTGAAATCCGCGCAAGGCTTTGAAATCTTCACGCTTTCGGCGGTTGGACTTCAAAACCGGAATTACTTTTCGTTTGGCTTGAGTTTCTGGAAATCGTTTTGTGCGTCGCGGAAAATTTTCAAACAGCGTAAACCCGACGCCGTTCTGGCGATGGGCGGATTCACCAGCGCACCGCCGATTCTTGCCGTCAAAAAATTCGCCTCCAAAACATTTTTGCACGAATCGAACACCATTTCCGGACGCGCCAACCGCTTCCTTGCGCGGTTCGTGGACGAAGCTTTTATCGGATTTCCTGAAACTGAATCGCGACTGCGTGCAAAAAAAATTTCCGTCACCGGCACGCCAGTTCGCCCTCAATTTTCTCAAGTTTGTAGCAGCGGACGTGAGTCCGCTCAAAATTCGGGAAATCAGAGCGGACTCACGTCGGCTGCTACGATTGAAAATTGTCGAACGGCTCTCGGCCTTGACCCAAATCTTCCAACGATTCTCATCGTCGGCGGCAGCCAGGGCGCTAGCGGATTGAATGAAATGATTTTATCCGCGCTGCCGTTGCTTGCTGATAAAAAATGGCAATGGCTGCATCTGACCGGCGCGAATGATTTTGAAAAAGTCAAAGCTGCTTACGCCGCAAAAAGTTTGAAAGCAATCGTCAAACCATTTCTGGCCGAAATGGATTTGGCGCTCGGCGCAGCGACCGCGTGCGTCAGCCGTTCTGGCGCATCGTCGCTCGCGGAAATCGCCGCGATGCGATTGCCGTCGCTGCTTGTCCCATTTCCGGCGGCTGCCGACAATCATCAGTATTTCAATGCGCTTGCGTTTGATAAAACTGGCGCGGCGAAATTGCTGGAACAAAAAAATGCGACATCGGAAGAAGTCGCTGCCATTTTGACAGAATTGGTCGAAAATGATTTAGCGCGCTCTGAAATTCAAAACGCACTCGCGCAATGGCACGCGCCGCGCGCGGCGGAGCAAATTGCGGAAAACATTTTGAGTGCTATTGCGCGACAGCAGGAAGAAATTGCCGCGCGCAAATCAAGCTGCGGTTGCGGTCACGCACATGGTTCGGCGAAACATGCTCCTTGAACAATGACGCCGACCGCCGACATTTTGGAAAATCCGATGCGAATTGAAAAAGACATCGCTGATGAACTGGCCGACCGCGTTTCGCGTGCGACGGTGATTCGGCGTGACGAGCCGCTTGCGAAGCACACGACGTTGCGCGTCGGTGGTCCGGCGGATTTTTACGTCGAGCCGGCGGACGAAAAGGATTTGGCGAGCGTTGTGAAATTTTGCGGCAAAAAAGAAATTAAATTTTTCATCCTCGGTCGCGGCTCGAATCTGCTGGTGCGCGATGGCGGTTTTCGCGGCGTTGTCATTTGTTTGTCTCAACCGCATTTCAGCAGGATTGAAATCGTAGGACAGGCTTCCAGCCTGTCAGACAGGCAAGATGCCTGTGCTACTATTCGCTGCGGCGCGGGTGCAAAGTTGAAAAATGTTTCGGTCGAGGCGAAGCGGAACAATTTGAGCGGCGTGGAATTTCTCGAAGGCATTCCGGGCAGCGTCGGCGGCGCGTTGCGGATGAACGCGGGCGCGATGGGCGGCGCGACGTTCGATGCCGTCGAGTCGGTTCGCGCGATGGATTTTAACGGCAACATTTCCGAAATGTCGCCGAAGGAGATGGCAGTGAATTATCGCAGTTGCGCGGCGTTGAAGAATCACATCGCGCTGGGCGCGGTTTTCAAATGCAAAAGCTCTTCGCGCGAAGAAATTGAAAAACGGATGAAATCATTCAGCGAGAAGCGCTGGGGATCGCAGCCGGCGGCACCGAGCGCGGGTTGCATCTTCAAAAATCCCGGCGCGATTCCGGCGGGCAGGCTGGTGGACGAACTCGGATTGAAAGGCGCGCGCGTGGGCGGCGCGGTGGTTTCCGCCGAGCATGGCAATTTCATCGTGAACGACGGCAAGGCGACGGCGCGCGACGTTTTGGAATTGATTTCAATTTTGAAGGCCAAAGCCAGGGCTGAACGCGGAATTGAATTGCACACGGAAGTTGAAATCATCGGCGAAGAATGAGCATGAACATTTTCATAGACGTGGACGGAACATTGCTCAATAGCAATGAAGGAGTTGATCCACGCGCCCAAGAAATTCTGCGGCAGATTCGGCTGAAATTGAATGCAGAACATCCTGATTCAAATTTGTATCTTTGGTCTGGAGCTGGCGGTGATTATGCTCGTTCCAAAGCCGTAGAACATGGTTTGGCTGGTTTTTTTTCAGGATTTGTTGGGAAACCAGATGTGATTATTGATGACAATCCGTCCAGTGTTTTTCCTCGAAGAGTAATTACATGGTGCGATGATAGCCAATGGCAAAGTTTGAAATCGTCAGTATTCGCCGAGTTTAGTCCAAGCAATCAGCTTATTGAATTGGTAGATAACACAATCAATACAGTCGGGGAAACCGATGAGGAATTTAGCAGTCTATATGGTGATTGTAAGTTGAGGTGTCCAATTCCTTTTTTTGGCGACATAGAAAATGCTGAAGTTTTAACTCTTGCAGTTAATCCATCCGATACTGAATTTTACGAAGACCGTGAGTGGAAGCGAACAATCGGCGAAGTAATAGATTCAAAGCCACTTTCATTTCGTCTCGTGAACTATTTTCGCAGTTGGAGACCGCCGCCTAACGCTTGGTTTACTCCATTGGAAACTAAATTGCGCCTACGAGGTTGCTCATATCTTTTCAACTCCGCACATATTGATCTTTCACCAAGAGCTACGAGGAAGATGTCAGAGTTTGAAAACGATCCAAAGAAATTTCGGAAGATGATTCACGAAGATGCCAGCAGATGGATTATTCAGCTTCTTAATCTGGCAAAAAGGCTAAAACAAATTCGTCTCTGTCGCACTGTGCTGTCCAAAAATCCGGGCGGGAGAGTTCTAATTGGAAGTTACATTAGGGAAGAACTACCAGAGATTTGGCAGGAAATACTTAAATTTAATCCAGAGATTATTTAATTTTGAATTCAATCGTGCGCGAGAAATTAAAAATTGTGGTGATGCTCGGCGGCCCAAGCGCCGAGCGCGAAGTGTCGTTGCGTTCGGGCGCGGGCGTGGTGAAGGCGTTGCGGTCGCTCGGTCACACGGTGGTCGAGCTGGATCCCAAAACGCCGGACTGGATTTTGCCGCCGGACACGAAGGTCGTCTGCCTCGCGCCGTTGCACGGCACTTACGGCGAGGACGGCACGGTGCAGCGGCAGCTTGCGCAACTCGACGTGCTTTACACGGGCTGCGATTCGGAAGCGAGCCGGATCGCGTTCGACAAAGTTTTGACGAAACAAAAGTGCATCGAGGCGGGAGTGCCGACGGCGAAATTTGTGGTCGTCAATTCGGAAAAAACTCCGCTGCCAAAAGATTTGCAATTGCCGCTGGTCGTTAAGCCGGTGCGGCAAGGTTCGAGCGTCGGTTTGCAATTTGTCGAGCGCGCTGAAGACTGGCAAAATGCGCTGGTGGAGGCGTTGAAATTTGATTCGGAAGTTTTGGTCGAGGAAAAAATCGCCGGGCGAGAGACGACGGTGGGGATTTTGGACGGCAAAGCGTTGCCAATTGTGGAAGTGCGTCCAAAAGCCGGCGCATACGATTACAAAAACAAATATACAGTTGGCAACACGGAGTATTTTTGTCCGGCGGAATTTGATGCGGCGACGACGCAGCGGATTCAAGTGGCCGCGCTCGGTGCGTTTCACGCGATTGGCGGACGCGATTACGCGCGCGTGGATGTGATGGTGAGTGCCGATGGTTTGCCGGTTGTGCTGGAAGTCAACACGTTGCCCGGCATGACAGAGACGAGTTTGCTGCCGAAAGCTGCGGCTGCGGCGGGAATCAGTTATGAAGAATTATGCCAGCGGATGATTGATTTGGCTTTGAAACGAAAAGCCGAAGCGAAATCCAAAGAAGAACAAGAAATCGCGGCTATAACTGTTGTAACAACAATGATGCAGCATCCATCGTGATTCCATGTGGTTTAAGCGCCAACAAAAAAATCGCCGGTTGAGCCGCAGGCGCGTGCTCGACGTGAAGCTGCGCTCAGATCAAGTGCGCGCGACGCGCATGCGCATGGTGACGGTCGCGTGCAGTATTTTATTCGGGACACTGTTCGGACTTTATCTGCTTTGGCGCACTGGCGAATGGGCGCTGAACAGATTTCTTTATGAGAATTCGACGTTCGCGATCCAAAATGTCGAAGTGCAAACGGACGGCGTCATCGCGCCGGAACAATTGCGTCAATGGTCGAAGGTGAAGCCCGGTGCAAATCTCATCGCGCTCGATTTGGCGGCGGTGAAGCGGAATCTTGAATTCGTTCCGGCAATCGCGTCCGTTTCAATCGAACGCGTTTTGCCGCGCGCGTTGAAAATCCGCGTGACCGAACGAAAACCGGTCGCGCAGGTGAACATTCCGCGCGCGGATGGCGCGAATGGAATCGCCGTTTCGGTTTTTCAATTGGACGCCGATGGTGTCGTCATGCAGCCGCTCGACCCGCGTCAATGCACGATTTCCTTGTCGCAAATCAGAAACCAATTGCCGGTGATCATGGGACTGAATTTGTATCAATTGCAACCGGGACATCGGATGGAATCGCCGCAAATGCAGGTCGCGCTGCAATTGGTCGGCGCGTTTGGCCGCTCGCCGATGGCCGGGTTGGTGGAGTTGCGGCGCATTGACGTTTCGTCGCCGCAAGTTGTCGTCGTGACGACGGAGCAGGGCAGCGAAATTACTTTCGGTTTGGAAAATTTGGAGCAACAATTGCGTCGCTGGCGGCAAATTTACGATTTGGGCCGGCAAATGAACAAAAATATCGCGTCGGCGGATTTGGCGGTCGCAAATAACGTCCCGGTCCGGTGGATGGAAATGAGTTTGGCGCCGGTCGCGCCAAAAAATTCAACGCCTGTAACTTTACGGAGGAGAAATGTTTGACGACTCGAACATCATTGTCGGCCTTGAAATCGGCACGTCGAAAGTTTGCGCCGTCGTTGGCGAACAAAATGCCGACGGTGGACTCAACATCGTCGGCGTCGGCCAATCGCGTTCGCGCGGCGTGCGCAAAGGCGAAGTCGTGGACACCGCGCAGGCCGAGGACGACGTGCGCAACGCCATCGTCGAGGCCGAGCAAATGGCCGACGTGGAAATCCGCAACGTGTATCTCGGTGTGACGGGCGGACACATTCGCGGCTTCAACAATCGAGGCGTGCATCCGGTCGTGAGCGCCGACCGCGAAATTTCCGACGACGATGTTCAGGACGTCATCAAAAATGCGAAGGCGATCAATTTGCCGACCGAGAACAATGTCGTTCACGCGATTCGCCAGCACTTTTTTGTGGACGGACAGGACGGCGTGACTAATCCGGTCGGAATGCTCGGCTCGCGGCTTGAAGTGGACGTTCACGTCGTTCACGGCCACACGAACCGTCTCCAAAATGCGATTCGGCTCGTGAAAGGTTTGCAGCTCGAAGTGGACGAAATTGTTTTCAACGGTCTCGCATCATCGCTCGCGCTGCTGACGAACGATCAAAAAGAATTGGGCGCGCTGGTCATTGACATCGGCGGAGGCGTGACCGATTACGTCGTTTACGTCGGCGGCGTCATCAAATATACCGGCGTTCTGGCCATCGGCGGCGATCATATGTCGAACGATTTGGCTTATGGCCTGAAAGTGCCGTTGAGCCGCGCGGAAAAATTGAAGGTCGAACACGGTTCGGCAATTGTGAACGAAGCTGTCAAAGGCCAAACCGTCACCATCACGAACGAACTTGGCTTGCCGCTCAAAACCGTGAATGTCGAACATTTGCAACGCATCATGTCGTTGCGGGTCGAAGAAATTTTTCAGCTCATCGCGCAGGATTTGGAAAACGCCGGGTTGTTTGATTATTTGCGCGCGGGAGTTTTTCTCTGCGGCGGCGGCGCGCGCATTCCGCATATCGCGAAAGTTGCCGAACCGATTTTGCAAATGCCTGTTTCCATCGGCCAGACCAATTCTGTCAGCGGCCTCAAATCCGCGCTCGACCAGCCGGAATTCGTCACGGCCATCGGCCTCGCGAAATTCGGCTCGTTCAAACAACGCAAACGCGAAGGCAAAACGTCGCTTGCGGCTGGAATCAAAGGCGTGTTCGGAAAGTTTTTGCAACGGTCGTGAATTCAATCGCCATGAAAGTTAAAACTGAATCGCAAACGCCGGAAACTGAAATGAATTCAACGCGTTCGGTCAAATTTTTCGGCATCGGCAACGCTGGCATGACGTTGCTTGACGCGATGAATTGCGAAGAATTCGCCGGCGCAAATTTTGTGGCAATCAATACGGACGCAACTTCACTCGCCGCGTCGTCCGTGACGGTAAAAATTCATCTTGAGACAAAATTGCTGCGCGGACTCGGCACGGGCGGCGATCCTGAACGCGGTCACGCGCTGGCCGAAGAACAATTTTCCACGCTCAAATCTGCGTGCGAGGGCGCGGATGTCATTTTCATTGTCGCCGGACTTGGCGGCGGCGCAGGCAGCGGCATTTCTCCCGTCGTCGCGCGCGCGGCGAAGGAAACCGGCGCGCTCGTGCTGGCGTTTGTCACGCTTCCATTTTCGTGCGAAGGCAATCGCCGCCAGCAGCAGGCGCAACAAAGTCTGGAGCAATTGAAATCCGTCGCCGACGGCGTGATTTGTTTGCCGAGCCAGAAAACGTTCAAGTTGATCGACGAAAACACGAGCGTGCTCGACACGTTTCGCGTCACCGGCAACTTGCTCATCGAAGGCGTTCGCGGCGTCTGGCAATTGCTCACGCGCCCGGGCTTGATTCAAATTCATTTCGATGATTTGTGCGGTTTGTTGCGCGACCGCCATTCGGAAAGCGCATTTGCATTTGTCGAAGCGACCGGCGCGGCGCGTTCGCGTGAAGCCGTTGAAAAATTGCTCGCTCATCCGTTGTTGGACGAAGGCCGCGCGCTTGCCGAATCCAGCGCCGTGCTCGTGAGCATGACCGGCGGAAAAGATTTGACGATGGCCGAAGTCAATCGCGTGATGGAACAAATCGGACGTCATTGCGACCACGCGCAAATCATCATGGGCGCGACGATTGACGCGGCGATGAAGAATAAATTGTCGGTGACGCTCATCACGGCGAAGCAAAATGCCGTTGCGAAAACAGAAGCGTCTGCCAATTCGCCGGAAGAAATGAGTTTGCGCGAAACGGCGCCGCGTTACGGCGTCCGGCAAACTTCCCCGACGCCTTCATTTTCATTGGATCAGCGCGAACAAACAATTTCCCGTCGCGGACGGCGCGCGGGTTCAAAAATGCTGCAAGCGCAATTGCCGCTGGCGATTGTTTCCAAGGGCCGCTTCGACAAAAGCGAGCCGACGATTCACAAAGGCGAAGATTTGGACATCCCGACTTATATCCGGCGCGGCGTGCCATTGAATTAAATATCTTTTCGTGGAAATAACGGCGCGGGTTCGCCAATTGCGTGGCCGGAATTTAATTTGCCCCAAACGGCATCGGAAAATTTATCCGGCGTTTCACTCAAACCAAGTTGCGAATAAATTTTCACCGCCGTTGATGGCAAGAATGGCCAAAGCAAGACAGCGAGAATACGGCACGTTTCGGTGAGATTGTATAAAACTTCGTCCAGCCGCTGCGCTTGCGCCGGGTCTTTCGCCAGTTTGAACGGCGCGGTTTGGTCAACATATTGGTTCGCGCGTGTGACGAGCGACCAAATACTTTGCAGCGCGGCTTGCAATTGATTTTCTCTGAGCAGCGCGTGGATTTCATCCACGGCTTTGGCGGCGAACGCAGCCAATTCATCCGAGCGCGCCGGAACAATGCCGTTGCGATAGCGTTTGAGCATCGAGAGCGAGCGGTTCACCAGATTGCCGAGGCCATTTGCCAACTCGGCGGAATAGCGCGCGCGAAAACCGGCGTCCGTCCAATTTCCATCCGGCCCGATGTCGAGTTCGCGCAAAACGTAAAAACGAAATGCGTCCAGTCCCCATTCGTCAATCACCGCAACCGGGTCAACGATGTTGCCGGTGCTCTTGCTGATTTTCGCGCCGTCTTTTTGCCACCAACCGTGGACGAGAATTTGTTTCGGCAGCGGCAGATTCATCGCCTTGAGCATGATCGGCCAGAATACGGCGTGGAATTTCAAAATGTCCTTGCCGATGACGTGAACGTCCGCCGGCCAAAGTTCCAGCGACGGATGCGCGTTTGGGATGCTGGCATAACTTACAAGTGCGTCGAACCAGACGTAGGTGACGAAATTCGCGTCGAAAGGCATGGGAATGCCCCAGTTCAAACGCGCCGTCGGCCGAGAAATGCACAAGTCTTCGAGCGTGTTGTTTTTCAGAAAACCGAGAACCTCGTTGCGACGATAATCCGGCTGCACAAATGACGGATTTGCCTCGATGTAATCAATCAGCCACTGCTGCTGTTCGCGGAGTTTGAAATAATAATTTTCTTCAAGCAGTTCGACGACTTCGCCATAGCTTGGATCGAAGGTGCCATCTGCGCGACGATCTTTTTCCGTCAGAAAAGTTTCTTCCTTCGCCGAATAAAATCCTTTGTAGCTCGCTTTGTAAAATTGTCCGGCGGCGTTCAATTTTGAAAGAATGGCCTGAACAAACTCCTTGTGGCGCGGCTCGGTCGTGCGGACAAAATCATCGTTCGTCAGTTCCAATTTTTTTGCGAATGCCTGCCAATCCGCTGCGAGCGCGTCGCAATAATCCTGCGGACTTTTTTTCTCGGCAATCGCCGCTTGCTGGACTTTTTGGCCGTGTTCGTCCAGTCCAGTCAGAAAAAAAACTTCCTGTCCGAGACTGCGCCGCGACCGCGCGATGACGTCAGCGATGATTTTCTCATAGGCATGGCCGAGATGCGGCTGGCCGTTGACGTAATCAATCGCCGTGGTGATGTAAAACCGTTTGCTCATTATTGAACGCGCAGTTTGAAGCACAAATGGCGCAAAGGCAATCCCGCTTGCGGCGCAAACGCTTCGTGCTATCATGCGTCCCGGCTGTCGCGGAAAACCAGCCATGAACAAACACCGCATGAACAAAGAACTTTCCAGCTTCGCCGCGCGCCTGCGCGAGCCAATCATTTCAGGTTTTCAAAACGAAGGCTTTGACGCGCTGGCGCTTGGGCTGTTCGCGCTCCAATTCAAATGCAATTCCACTTACCGCAAAATTTGTGAAGCGCGCGGAAGAACGCCGCAAACCATTGAACATTGGACGCAAATTCCATTTGTGCCGACGGCGGCGTTCAAGGAACTGGAATTGACCAGTCTAGCGTCGGACGAACGCACGGTGCTTTTCCATTCGAGCGGCACGACGGAGCAAAAACCCAGCCGCCATTTTCACAGCGCCGAATCGCTGGCGGTTTATGAAGCTTCGCTTTGGAAATGGTTTGAGAAAAATATTTTGAATTCAGAATTCAGAATTCAGAATTCAGAATTGATTTGCCTCACGCCGCCGCCGGAACAAGCGCCGAATTCTTCGCTCGTCCATATGTTTGAAACCGTGCGGCAAAAGCTTGGTGGGGCGGGTGTCGCCGCGAGCCGGGCGGAATTTCTTGGCAAACTGGCGGTGGACGGTTCGTGGACTTTGGATTTTGACGCAACGCTCGCGGCATTGTCCGACAACTCAAAATCCAAAACTCAAAATCCCAAATTGATTTTGGGAACGGCATTTTCCTTTGTGCATCTGCTGGATTATCTGACGGAAAACAATTTGCGATTCCAACTGCCAAAAAATTCACGCGTCATGGAAACTGGCGGTTACAAAAACCGCTCGCGCACGCTGCCGAAAACGGAATTGCACGCGCTCATCACGGAGCGGCTCGGCATTCCGCCGGAAAACATCATCTGCGAATACGGCATGAGCGAGTTGAGTTCACAGGCTTATGCGGATGAAAACGGCACATTCCAATTTCCACCCTGGGCGCGCGTGCAAATCATTTCTCCGGAAACCGGCCGCGAAGTTCGCGATGGTGAAACGGGTTTGATCCGCATTTTTGATCTGGCGAATGTTTTTTCCGTCGCGGCAATCCAGACGGAAGATTTGGGAATCCGCCGCGGCGACGGATTTGAATTGATTGGCCGCGCGCAACTGGCTGAAGCACGCGGTTGTTCCTTGATGACCGCATGAACCTGCCAAATTATTTTCTAGCCGATTTGCCGCCGGAAGCCGTGCTTTCGCCGGCGATGATTGCGGAGGCGTGCCAGACGCTGAAACGAAATCGCGAGCAGTATTTGGTGAGTCGCTCGACGCAAAGCCTTGTGAATTTCTTGAGCGAGCTTTCGGAAAACTGGTTGGAGCCGGATTTTCCATTTCGCAAATTCGCATTGGAAAATGCGGCTAAAACAGGTTTCTCACAAGCAACGCTGGCGCGCGGTCTGGATAATTTTTTTAAACAACTGACGCGAGAAAATTTTCAGGCGCTATTGGTCCAAGAATTCGGCGACGCGAAACGACTTGATCAAATCTGTGCGACGAATGTTGAAGAAAAATTTTCGCGGTCGGCGATTGCGCGTGCGCCGGAATTTCAAGTTCACATTTGCGCAGGGAACATTCCAAATCCAACGCTGACGAGCATCGTCTTCGGCCTCCTCATGCGCTCGGCGCAATTTGTGAAGTGCGCGAGCGGCAGTTCTTTTTTGCCGCGACTGTTCGCGCATTCGATTTACGATGCTGATCCAAAACTCGGAGCTTGCCTCGAAATCGCCGAGTGGCGCGGCGGAAATCTGGATTTGGAAAAAGCGCTCTTCGCCGAAGCGGATTGCGTGACCGCGACCGGCAGTAACGAAACGCTCGCGGCGATACGCTCGCAGTTGCCAATCAAGATTCGTTTTCTCGGCCACGGCCATCGCGTGAGTTTTGGTTTTGCGGCGCACGAAGTTTTATATGGCTCGCGCGCGAAGAAAATTGTCGCTGCCGCAGCAGACGACGTAGTCGCTTGGAATCAACTCGGCTGTCTTTCGCCGCACGTCATTTACGTCCAGATTGGCGGCGAAATTGCGCCGGAACATTTCGCGCAACTGCTCGCGGAAGAATTGGAACGGCGCGAACAAACCGAGCCGCGCGGCGAATTGCCGACGGAACACGCGGCGGCGATTGCGTCGCACCGTGGAATTTACGAAGTGCGCGCGGCACATTCGCCGGAGACGACGCAGCATTGGTGCAGCAAGGATTCGACGGCGTGGACGGTTGTTTATGAGGCGGACGGGCGGTTTCAACTGTCGTGCTTGAACCGTTTCATTTACGTCAAAGGCGTCGCGGATTTGATGGCGGCGTTGCAAGGCGCGGATGACATTCGCGGAAAAGTTTCGACAGTTGGAATCGCCGCGCCGGAGGAAAAAATTTCTGAAATCGCCACGCAACTCGCGCGCTGGGGCGCGACGCGGATTTGTCCGCTCGGCCAGATGCAAAATCCGCCGCTGACGTGGCGGCACGACGGGTGGCCTGCGCTCGGCGATTTAATCACTTGGACGGATTTTGAAAAAGAATTTTAGCCACAGATGGACACAGATAAACACAGATGAAAAACTTTTCCGCAGATTGCACCGATTTCCGCAGATGGAATTTGAATTTAATCTGCGTAATCCGCGAAATCTGCGGATGCTTTTATTATGAAAATGGAACTGCGAAAATCATTTCAATTTGAGGCGGCGCATTTGTTGCCGCATTTGCCGAAGGCGCACAAATGCCGTCGGCTGCACGGCCACAGTTTCAAGGTGGAAATCGTCGTGGCAGGCGAGTGCGATGAAAAGCTCGGCTGGCTGATGGATTACGCGGAAATTTCCGCCGCATTCAAACCGATTTGGGGAAAATTGGATCACAATTACCTGAACAAAATTCCCGGCCTCGAAAATCCGACGAGCGAGATTGTCGCGGTCTGGATTTGGAAAAAACTGAAACCGAAACTGCCGTTGCTAGTGGAAATTGTCGTGGCGGAAACCTGCACGGCGCGCGCGGTTTATCGCGGAGAATAATCGCGCAAATTGCTATTTCGGCGATTGCACAATTTCGTATTTGATGACATGAATTGTCGTCTCGAATTTCCAATCCAGCGCTGAAGCATCTTTACCAAGCATATCGCGAGCATCATTAGGCGTGCCAATAAATGCGCCAGCTTCGTAACCGGTAATCTGAATAATATCATTGGCGTGTATAGGCGGAATCTCTTCCGAAGTGCGGAATATCAATCCGATGATTTGCGCTTTTTCCAGCGGCTTACCATTTGCCTTATTCAAACGAAAAGCGGCGGTAATTTGGCCGCTTTTTCCTTGTTTCGGTTCGGAGACGAGCTGCCCTTCGGCGGTTGCAATTGTGCCAAGCGGTTTTCCAAGTTGACCAATGAGAATTACTTTGTTGCCAATGTCGCTAACTTGGATGTTTTCGGCTTGAAGAAAATGCGCAGTGCCGATTATACAGAATATAATTGCGATGATAAGTTTTAACTTCATAAATAAACAGTGAGATTGTGATGAATAAATTGAAAGACAAGCCTATTTTGAAAATATCAAAAATCCGAGAAACACAAGAAATGGAAACGCCAGAATTCCAAGCGCCAAAAGTATGTTGCGAGTTTTTTTCGTCATGAGATTCAATTTTACGCCGTCGAGCGCGCTTTCACAGGATGAATTTCTTCGTGAATTTTTTTCAGCGCATCGGCCAGCGCGTCCCAATCAGATTCCGTCGTTTCCCAGCCGCTGCTGAAACGCAGCACGCGATGTGCTTCCGCCGCCTTGAAGTGCATCGCCGCCAGAACGTGCGAAGGCTCTTCTTTTCCAGTTGTGCAAGCGGAACCGGTCGAGACGGCGAATCCGGCCTTGTCGAGTTTTGTGACCCAGTGCAATTGCGAACCGTGCGGCATGAGCGCCGAAACCGTGTTCCACAATCGTGGTGAATTTGCGCCGACGATTTTTGCGCCGGGCAATTCTTTCAAAACTTGTTTCTCGAAATTGCCGCGCCAGACTTCGCGCAATTTATGTTCGCCGCGTGCGATTTGCTTCTCGCGGATTTCCAACGCGGCAAGCATGGACAAAATTGTCGCCACATTTTCCGTTCCGGCGCGGATGCCTTGTTCCTGTTTGCCGCCGACGAGCAGCGGCGTGATTTTGCTTTTGTGCGGAATTTTCAGAAAACCAATTCCGCGTGGCCCGCCAAATTTGTGCGCTGCGCCCGTGACAAAATCGCATTGTCCCAAATCTTTGGCGGGCATTTTGCCGAGCCATTGAACGGCGTCGGTGAAGAACGGGACTTCGTAACTCTGGCAGATGGAAAAAATCTCGCGCCACGGTTGGATGACGCCGGTCTCGTTGTTCGCGGCCATGACGGCGACGAGTCCGGGCCGAGTGTCGGCGAGTTCCGACGTGAGCCAGTCCAGATCAATCACGCCGTCGTGCGTGACGGGAATAAATTTCGCGCGCTTGCCAAAATAATGCTTCGACGATTCGTCAATGCACGGATGCTCGATGGCGGAAACCCAGACTTCACTTTTCGTATCCAGCGTTTTGGCGAAATGATGCATGACCGTGTTGTTCGCCTCGGTCGCGCCGCTCGTCCAGACGATGTCGTTCGCATGACAGCCGAGAAAGTGCGCGAGTTTTTCGCGCGCTTCACGCATCGCGACATTTGCACGCGAACCGACTTGGTGCGGACTGGAGGGATTGCCGGAAAACTTTTCCGTGGCGTCCAGCCATGCGTCGCGCGCCTCGCGCATCACCGGCGCGGTGGCGTTATGATCAAAATAAATCATCGGTCGGACAGGATACAATTCTTCGCAAAACTGGCGAGTTTTTTGTGCGCGGCTGTGAAGGCGAGCGAATCAAACCGGGCGCGCGGCAACCAGATTCCGCCCAATGTTTTCAAGTGTTTTGGCAATTGAACCCGAAACGCTTCCAACGTGATTCGATAGCGCGTGATGGAATGTTTCACCGTGCAAAGCGGCTGAAATTTTGCAGCCTTGAAATTGAAAGCTGAATCAAAAATTCCCCTCGCGTCCTTTTTTTCGCCGTTGGTTTCAAAATTCGGAAACTCCCACAAATGCGCGTTCACAATTCCGATCGGACGCTGCTGGACGAGAAATTCTCCGTTGCGCTCAATGATGAAGGCAACAAAATGTCTCGCGGTGGCGGCTTCACGTTTGCCGATGTTTGGTAATTCTTCCGTGAGGTTTTCCTTGAAGGCGACACAGAGTTTTTTCACCGGACAAATCAGGCATTGCGGATTTCGCGGCGTGCAAACCAGCGCGCCGAGTTCCATCAAGGATTGATTCAAATGGGAGCAGGAATTTTCCTCACGCAAAGACGCCAAGACCGCAAAGTTTTTATTTTTTCTTCGCGAGCTTTGCGTCTTTGCGTGAGAAACCAGTTCTTCGGAGATATGCCAAAGCAATTTGTTCGATTCTTTTTCTTTCGGATTTTCCGCGATGCCGAAGATGCGTGTCAAAACGCGGATGACATTGCCGTCCAAAATCGGCGTGGGCTGGTTGAAAGCAATGCTGCAAATCGCGCCGGCGGTATAACGACCGACTCCGGGTAGCGCGAGAACATCGTCAAATTTTTCCGGAAATTTGCAGGAGACGACATGAGGAGTCTCTGGCTGAAATTTTTTCAAAACGGGCATCGTAGCGGCTTTCGGCAGAAAGCCGCATTTTTTAATTTCGTCAAGTTTACGGCGCTCTGCCGAGACGCCGCTACGATGTTGCGCGATGATTTGTTTCGCGGCTTTTTGCAAATTGCGGACGCGTGTGTAATAGCCGAGTCCTTCCCAGAGCTTGTGGATTTTAGCCGAAGGCGCTTTGGCGGCAGCTTCAATTGTCGGCAGTTCGCGCAGCCAGCGGTTCCAAAATGGAATCACCGTTTTCACCTGCGTCTGTTGCAGCATGATTTCGGAAACCCAGATGGCGTAAGGATCGCGCGTGCGCCGCCACGGCAGGTCGCGTGCGTTTGCGGCGAACCACTCCAGCAACAGCGCGACGAGTTTTGATTTTTTAATTTTAAGTTTTGAGTTCAGAAAATTGTTGAACCACGAAATACACGAAAAATGAACGGAGAAAATTTTGTCGTGCGAAGAACACAAGGGCAACGAAATCAAAATCCCCGTCGCGGAACTCCCTGATCAGACATATCATCAATTTTTTTTGAAAGCGGCGTGTTCAAATCATCTTGCTCGCTATTAAGCAATTCATCCAATTCTTCGGGCTTCATTCTTTTTAGCTTTGCTTCAATTTTTCGACTGTAACTTCTGTCGTTCGGCTCCTGACCGCGCTGCGATTTGCGAGCATACTGCTGCATAAACGCACCAATTTTAGCCTGAAGTTTTTCTTTGCGCTTATTCATTTATAACGAATGACTTGTTGTAAATTGCTCCCGCCAAAATTCTTTGTCCAGAAAATTTCAGACACGAATTTCACGAATTAACACCAATTCAATTTGTGAAAATTAGTGTAATTCGTGTCAAAAAGTTTTTTCTTCGCCGCCTTCGCGTTCTTCGCGCGACTAATCCCATTTGCAAAACCTTTGTGCCTTTGTGCCTTTGTGGTTAAGATTTTTTCGTTGAAACCGTTGACCATCCACACTTGCAAGCTGACCGACGAACAGGCGTCGGCGCTGCTGGCCGCGTTGCAGGCGCGCAATTGGAAGCCGCGCGAGGTGCCGTATGCGCGGTTCGCGTTCGAGTCGGACAAGACGAACATCGTTTTTTACGAGAGCGGCAAGCTGGTGGTGCAGGGGAAGGGGACGGCGGAATTTGTCGAGTTCGTGCTGGAGCCGGAAATCTTGAAGGAAGTGAAGCTCGGCTACGAAACCATTTTGAATCCCGAACTGCTCCTGCCGCGCATCGGCGTGGACGAAAGCGGCAAGGGCGATTTCTTCGGGCCGCTGTCCATCGCGGGCGTTTATGTGAACGAAAAAGTCATAACCGCGTGGAAAGAAATCGGCATCCGCGATTCCAAGAACATTTCCAGCGATAAGAAGATTGCCGAACTCGCCGACAAAATCCGCCAGACGCCCGGCTGCGTGACGGATTGCGTCGTCATCGGCAACGAGGCTTACAACCGGCTTTACACGAAGATGCGCAGCGTCAACACGCTGCTCGCGTGGAGCCATGCGCGCGTGATCGAAAATCTGCTGGGCAAGCGTTACCAGATGAACCCGCCGCCGGTGAAGGCCATCAGCGACCAGTTTGCCGCGAGCAAAAGCGTGATCGAAAAAGCGTTGATGGGGCAGGGCAAGGGATTGCAGCTCGTGCAGCGGCACAAGGCGGAAGAAGACATCGCCGTGGCGGCGGCCTCGATCCTGGCGCGCGACGAATTTGTGAAAGGGCTGGCGAAACTGGAAAAACAATTTGAAATGAAATTGCCGAAAGGCGCGAGTGCGGCGGTGGATGCGGCGGCAAAAAAATTTGTGGAAGAGCGCGGCGCAGGCGAACTGGCAAAAATTTCCAAGCTGCATTTCCGCACGGCTTTGCGGGCGCAAGGCTTGCCCGAACCGCCGAAGACGGAGTGGCGGAAGCCTTAAATATTTTAACCGCGAACCAAACGAAACATGCGAACAAATTAAATTTTTATGGGATTATGCGCTTCACAAGCCTTCTTTGTTTTAGGGCTGTCCTACAAAGACAAGGAACATTAAAAAAAGCGGCGCCCGATGAGCGCCGCTGCGAAAGATTTCAGAAAATCAATTTTTGTTTTCCCGGACGATTCCCAATTTCTTCATCAATTCATAAAATGTCGGACGGCTTAAACCCAGTTCCACCGCCGCCGGCGCGATTTTTCCCGAATGTTTTCGCAATGCCTGCTGGATCATTTGCTGTTCCACGGCTTCGCGCGCGTCTTTGAGCGTCGTCGCGCCGTTCGTTTTGGTCGCGCTGTCGCCTAATTCCAGATCGGTGGCCGTCACTCGCTTGCCTTCAGCCATGATGACGGCGCGGCGGACGCAATTTTCCAGTTCGCGCACATTGCCGGGCCAGGAATGCTTGCTCAAGACCTGAAGCGCGTCCACGTCAAAAACCAAATCGGGCTTGTTTGCCTCGGCGGCAAACCGTTGCAAAAAATATTTCGCGAGCATGGGAACGTCGTTTTTTCGCTCGCGCAAGGGCGGCAGTAAAATTTGAACGACAGCCAGCCGGTAAAACAAGTCTTCGCGAAAAATTCCTTCGGCCATGTTTTTTTTCAGATCCGCGTTTGTCGCGGCGATGACGCGCGTATGAACAGGAATTTCTTCGCGTCCGCCGACGCGTTCGATGGTTTGCTCTTGTAAAAATCGCAGCAGCTTCACTTGCAAGGGCGGCGGCATTTCGCCGATTTCGTCCAGAAACAAAGTGCCGCCGTCTGCGGTTTCAATCCGGCCTTTGCGCTGGGCGTGCGCGCCGGTGAAAGCGCCTTTTTCGTGCCCGAACAATTCGCTTTCCAAAAGATTTTCAGGGATCGCGCCGCAATTGATCGCCACGAACGCGCCGTCGCACTGCGGACCTTTTTTGTGGATGGCGCGCGCGACCATTTCTTTGCCCGTGCCGCTTTCGCCGAGAATCAAAACCGGCGCGTCTGCCGGGGCCACTTTGCGGATTGAATCAAAAACCGGACGCATTTTGGAACTGTTGCCGAGAATTCCCTCAAATGAATCGCCGCCAAGAAAATTTTGCATCTCGGAAAATTCCTTTTCCAATTGCGCGACGTGAAAACAGCGTTTCAACAAAAACTTCAATTCATCGGTTTCAACCGGCTTGCATAAAAAATCGTAGGCGCCGGCGCCGATCGCGCGCAACGCAATTTCCTTTTTGCCCTGTCCCGTGATGACGACGACTTTGGCAAGCCGTTCCTGCGCGAGGAATTCGGAAAGCGCGGCCAGACCTTCTTCAGGATTTCCGGGATTCGGCGGCAGACCTAAATCGAGCAAAACGACCGCAGGTTTTTCAGCGCGAAAAATCTCCGTCGCGACGTCGCGATTTTCGGCGAGAAGAATTTCGTAATCGTCCGCCAGCGCCCATTTCATTTGCGTGCGAATTTCCTCGTCGTCGTCCACGATGAGCAATTTTGGATTCATGTTTTTACAGGCAAATAAACGCGAAACGTCGTCCCCCGGCCGGGTTCGCTTTGGACTTCAATTTTTCCGCGGTGCGCCTCGACGATCATTTTGCTTTGGAACATTCCGATGCCGATGCCGTTTTTTTTTGTCGTTTGAAATGGGCGGAACAACGAGCGGTTTAGAAAATCGGGATTCATCCCGCAGCCGTCGTCCGAAACAGAAAGAATGGCCCAGCCGTTGACCTGGCTTGTGCCGACGCGGATTTGTCCATCGCGCGGCGAGGCTTCTTTCGCGTTGAGCGCCAGATTCGTGACGACTTTGAGCAATTGGTCCGGGTCAAATGAGATTTTTGGCAGCGGCTTGAATTCCTTGACCAAATTGACGCCGGGATTTTTTTCAAAATCGGCGAGCGATTTGGAAATCCATTCATTAAAGTTGAATTCAACCGGCTTGATTTTTAATTCGTAGCGCAAAAGGCTCAAACGTTCCACGAGACAGTTGATGTGTTCAACGGATTTTCCAATGCCGCGCAGCGCGTCCTGGCGAAACGCGGGGTTGTCAAAATGCGCGGGCAGATTTTGGAACATGAGATTGAGCGTGGACGCGGCGTTCTTCAAATCGTGGACGAAGAACGCGGACATGGTTTGAAACGCTTCAAGTTCCTTCGCTTGCAACAGTTTTTGCGAAAGACGCGTGTTGAGCAGGCTCGCGGCAATTTCGTCACCAACGCATTTGAGCAAATCAAAATCCTGGCCGGAAAATGGAATGCCGCCGATGCGGTCGCCCAAAATCATCAGGCCGAGCAATTCGCCGCCGACGGCCAATTGCACGCAAATGCGATGGCCGCCCTTGGAAAATTCTGATGGATGGATTTTTTTCAGCGTCGCGGCCCATTTTTCACGCGATAAATCAACATCCATCGGCTCGGGCCGTTTTTTTAGCGCGGCGAATAAATCGGCGGCCTCATTTTTTTCCAGATTTAATTCGTCGGCTTTGGCTTCAGACAAAAAAGTTGACGCGGCAAAATCCAGTTCCTCCTGTTTTTCGTCCGCGATCCAAATCGTGACGGACAAAACGTGGAAAACGTCGGATGCCAATTTAATTGCCGCCTGGCAAAGGTCATTTTCACCGACGCACGATGCGGTGTCTTCGGTAAATTTTCGCCAGACGGTGCGGTAATCGTATTGCGGCCGTTGAAAATGGCGGCTGACAAAGCGGCTGGCGCGCAGCCGCACGCGCTCGGACAGCAGCAAAACAGTCAGCAGCACGAGCGCAATCAGGACAAAAAATGCCTTAAGCGGAAAGGCATTGTCGCCGCCGATTGCCGCCACGACGTTGGCAAAAATGCCGATGACCAGGAGATAAATTCCAGCCAGCAGCGTTGTGAGGGAATTTTGGAGAACGGAATGCGACGGATAAACGTCCACGTCAAAGTGTCCGGCGCGAAAGAGTGAGCGCGCGATCAGCGCACACGCAGCAATCAGCGCGGTGGCGTTGAGCGCCTGCAACGGAAGTTCAATCGCGTGAAACAAGAGAATCTGGCTGGCCGTGTAAGAGCGGACGGCGAACAGAACGCCCAGACCGACAATCATGAATTTGATCCGCCAGCGCATCGTGCCGACTGCGGCGCGGAAAGTCCGTTCAAGATTCATCAGCACGAGAACGGCACCGGCCAAAAAAAACAGGTTCAGCGCAATGCCGCCGCCGCCGAGGAAAAACATCCAGCGCCCATAATCCGTTTGATTCGTGGAAACAATCAAATTTTTCTGGCCGAAAACGGCCAGGGCAATTGGAATTAAAAATGCCGAGGCCAGAACGAAACGCCAGCGATGCAAAAACTCGCGATAATTTCCACGCCCGTAGCTCAAGCTGAAGAAAAGCCAGACACCCGGCAGAAACGCCATTGCTATAAGTCCGTATTTTTCCCAAAAAAAATTTTCGTCGTCGGAAAACGCGGCGAGAGCAAATCCATTAAAGAGGCTTTCAATCGCCAGCGCGAACATTCCGGCCGCAAAAGCACGATGCGGCGTTCCGCGTTCGCGCCAGCCGACGACGAAGGCCGTTGCGCCGGAAAAAAATGCGCCGACAAAAGAGGGCAGGGCGGCCACATTCATGGTGTTAAATCCCGTGCGCCGGGATGCAAAATTAAAAACTTTTGGGCAGGAAAAAATCCCTGCCCAAAATCGAGTGGAATGTCGCTAAAATTAAGCGAGCATCAACTTTTTGACCATGCCAAGGCCGAGCATTCCAATACCCAGCAGCATCGAGGTCGTTCCGCCGTCGGGAACCGAGCCGCCTCCACCGGCTGCGGCTTGGAAGGAAAAGACCGCCCCGAATCTTCCCGCAGCACTCGGGTTTGACACGGAGAAGCTCCAGTCAATCGTCGTGGCATCGAGGCCGTTTCCGCTGATTGTTCCGGTTCCGTCAACCAATACGCCGGCTGGATGGCCGCCTTGGAAGACGACGGAGGATGAGGTGAGATCAAACGTGAATCCACCCGCGCTCCAAAGATCGGCCACGGCGCCCGAATTAAAAAACCACGGCGCTGTGAACGTCGCAGTTGAGCCTGGCGCGATTCCCGAAAAACTTCCGTCCGCGCTGATGACTATGGGAGAACCCACGCCACCCGGACCCGTCCACGCCGTCACTTCCGTCGCCGTTCCCGACGATTTAGTGTCCAGTTGAACGCCGCCGGCAAACGTGATGTCGCCGCTGATGGGAACTGCTTGCGCAATCCCGGTGAGACCTATGACGGCCGCTGCGACCGTCGCCATTTTTAACCATTTATTTTTCATACTTTTGCTTTTTTTTTGTTGTTGTATTTTGCAATCGTCATTTTTCTTATTTAGCAAAGACAGTGCCAATGGTTTTTCTTTGCTGAAAAAGATTTTAAGTCTCTTTATATAAACAAGTTATATAAATGCTTCCTTTTTTAATTTTTTAACAGAACCGTAAAGATTTCTGACGCAATTGAGTGATTGGGGAAAACCATTTTGAAATCAATTCAAATTGCGCGCAGTTTCTGTAAAATTTTCTGACAATTCTATTTAAATTCTGCAAGTGTCTGTTGCGCATCCGCCGCTTGCTGGCCGGACAACTTCAAATCCAGCGCGCGTTGGAGCGAAATTCTGCTGTCAGCAAAATTTTTGAGATGAAATTCCGAAATGCCGAGGCAATAAAAGAGTTGGGCATCGGCGCTTTTTGAATCGCTGACAGTTTTAAGCAGGTTCGCCGTGCGTGCGTAATCGCCTTGCTCAAAAACAATCAGCCCCAGCGCCCGGATCACTTCGGGATCGTCAGGAAATGTCGCGCGCGCTTTCATGGCGAGCGGATAAGCTTTCTCCGGCTCAACAAGATTTTGCGCGTAAAGAACCGCCAGATTTTTTTGCGCGGGCGCAAAATCGGGGTAGCGGCTCAACAGTTTTTCGTAAGCGCGCTCCGCGCCGACGGGGTCTCCCTTTTGCGCGTCAATGACAGCGGCGACGAGAAGCGCGGGCGCATCGCTGGAATTTGATTTCAAAAATTGTTCGACGCGCGGTTCCGCCGTAATTGCCTGCCCGGGATTTTGATAAAATGCCAGCAGGTCGAGAAAATTTTTCGCAGCGCTCGATTGGCCTTCCGGAAGTCCGGCTTGCAACGCATTTTGCATCGCGGTTTGCGCATCGGAAATTTTTCCAATGCTGAAAGCCGCCTCCGCAAAATCATAAGACGCCTGTGAATTGTCCGGCTGATTTTGCGCCACGTCCCGCAGCAGGTTGAAAGCCCATTGGTAGTTGCCATTCAGATAGGCCATTTGCCCGAGCGTGTGGCCAACCGCTGCGTCATCGGGCTTCAATTGATAGGCGGCCTTGGCCAATTCAAACGCCTTTTGCGGATCCGCCGCTGCGTCCAATTGCGCGAGCAAAATCATCGCCGTCACGCTTTGAGGATTTGCCTTTAACGCCGATTCGCAGATCGCGACGGCTTTGGCCGCCTGCCCATCGCGCCGGTAAATTGCCGCGAGCCTGGAGAGTGCGACCGGATCGTCCGGTTTTTCCGAAACCCGTTTTTCCAGCGTCGGGCGCGCTGCCGTGTCCGCAGTTTTTGGATCAATGGCCAAAATGGCAAGGCACTGGCCGCATTCGCCGCGGTCTGCAAAATCTTTGTTTAATTGATCCGCGCGCTGAAACGCGTGAAGCGCAACGTCGTCGTTGGCCAGCATATAATTCGCCAGCCCAAAATGAAATTGAGCTTCCGGCTCATCCGGCAATTTAGTCGCGCTTTCCTGAAGCAATTTGGTCGCGGCCAGAAATTCACCCCTTTTGAAAAGCACCCAGCCTAAAGTGTCCGCCGTGGAGGGATCGGTCGGATTTAACTGCCGCGCGCGTTGCGCCAATTCGTAAGCGCGGTCGAGCTTGCCAAGGTTTTCCGAATACAACCACGCAAGATTGTTCAGAGCGGGGGCGAATTTCGGCTTGAGGGCAATCAATTTTTCGTAAGCATCCGCCGCCGCTTGAAAGTTTTTGCCGGCGGTTTGAATCGTTCCGATGAGCATAAGCGCCGCCGTGTCGTTCGGATTTTTTTTCAAGGCGGCGTCAAGCGTGTTCAACGCGCCCTGGTTTTGGCCGGAATTAAATTGCAATTGCGCCAGCAACAAATAAGACAATTGATCTTCCGGCTGCAATCCAATCGCCTGTGACAACGCAGCTTCGGCCTGATTTGTTTCATGTTGCGCGAGAAAAACTTTGGCCAGGAGGACGCGCGGATCCGGCTGGCGCGGATTTTTTTCAATCAAACTCTTTGCGCGCTGTTCGGCGGCGGCGAATTGATTTTCAGACAAATCCAATTCCGCCAATTCTTCCTGCGCCGCCAGATTGTCTGGGGCGATTTGCAGGGCGCGATCAAATTCCTTTCGCGCGCTGGCGTCATCACTTTGCTCGGCGAACGTCGAACCCGCCAGCAGCGAAATTTGCGGATTTTGCGGAAATGATTTTTCCAATTGCAGGTAAATCTCCAGGGCCTTGTTGAAATTGCCCTGGACGCGGTAGGCGTCGGCGAGTAACAGCCGCGTCTGCGTAAATTCCGGCCTGCGATTTGCGAATGCCGCCAGCAACGTCACGGCGGAATCCGCGTTGCCGCTTTTTATTTCAATTTCCGCCAGCAAAAAATTCGCCTCGGTGAAATCAGGGTCGAGAATCACCGCCGTGTTCAATTGCGTCAGAGCCTTGTCCGATTCAGAATTTGCAAAATAGGACAGGGCGAGTCCATAACGCACGCGTGGCGCTTGAGGATATTTTTTTTCCAACTGCTCCAATTCCTGGATCGCCCTTGCTGTTTCGCCGCGCGTCAAATCCAGTTGGCCTTTCAGCAGCAGCGCGTTGAAGTTTTCCGCGTCGTGCGCGAGCGCTTTGTCCAACAGCGCGCCGCAATCGCCCAATTTTTTTTCAGCCAGCGCGATTTGGGACAGTCCCAGCCAGGCGGGCACGTAATCGGGCGTGTCTTTTGTCATTTGGTCGAGAAAATTTCGTGCGTCGTCCAGTTTGCCGGTTTGGATTTCAAATTGGGCGAATTCCAATCGCAACGGGGAGCGTGGTGAAGAAAAATTGGCGGCGGTTTTGAACGCGGTCCCGGCTTTTTTCAAATCATTTTGCGTCCAATACAAATTTCCCAGCGCCGAATAGGCCGCAGCAGATTGCGAATCCAAGGCCAGTGCGCGCGTGAAATCCTTTTCCGCCGTTTGAAAATCGTGTTCGCGGAACGCCAGCGTTCCCAAGGCCGTTTCCAAAGTGGCGCTGTTCTTGTTTTGCGAGAGTTTTAGCAACTGCTGCCGCGCGGGGGAAATTTCCTTCGGCGCGGCGGCTTGCGCCAAAAGCAGCGGCGCAGCGTCGTCGCCCGGTTTTTTTTCGAGGACAAATTCCGCTTCATTCCAGGCGTTGGTGGATTGTCCGACGGCAAGATAAATTTCTCCAAGCTTTAGATGCAGTTCCAAACTGTTCGTCGCCAGTTGGCTGCCTTTGAGCAGAAAGGGCGCGGCGTGCTGGAAACGTCCTTCTTCGAAATAAATCAAGCCGAGTTGTCCAATTGCGTCTCCATTTTGCGGGTCGTTGCGCAAGACGTTCATGTATTCGATTTCCGCCTTGTCGAGCTGGCCGGAATCGAAGTAGTGGTTGGCGCGGCTCAAATGATGGCTTTTTTTTGAACAGCCGGCGTTGGCGAGCGCCAGGACAACGGCGGCACACAGCGTGAGAAACAGATAATCTTTTCGCATAACTATTTTTTGGTTGGAGGTTTTGGATTTGTCCGCCCGGACTTTTTCAACAAAAGCAAAAGCGGAAAAAATGGAATGAGAGACAGGATGAAAAACAGCGGCCCGCCATGGCGATGAATCCACGAATCCAGCATTTGCGGGCCGGACCGGACGCAAAGTTGTCCGATGACAAAAATTCGGAAGCCATTGCGGAGCAGCGCCAGCGGAATGACTGCGAGCGCCAGCGCCGCGCGCCGCCACGGCGAACGCAGAAAAATCCAGCCGGCGACCAAACTGATGATGAGCAGCACAAGGCTCGAACGAATGCCGCTGCATTCCGGCGCGACTTGCAGGCTGATGCCGGGCAGCCGGAATCCCAATCCGTCTTGAAAAACCGGCGTGCCTGACAGCTTGAAAAAAAATCCCGCAACGGCCGCCGAGCCAAATTGCAAAAATGTTTCGAGCCAATGCCGCAGAAATTCGGGAAACGGAACGGTGAAAATGAGCAGGCCGATTGGAAATGCCACGGCATGGACGATTTTCCTTCCAAAAAAGAAAAAACACGCGCTTGTGAAAAAAAGCAGCAGCGCGAAAATGTTGAACGCGAGATAATCCGCAGCCGCAAACGAAATCGAGCGCGCTGCGAACCAATAAATCGCCATTATCAATAAACCGCCCAGGAAAAAAACGGCCGCCGGCAGGAGCGCGGATTCCGAAATGCGCGGCAGGTTTTTTCTTTGCAGCCAGACGAAATACAGGCTGACAAACGGAATGAGCGGAATTTCGGAATATAATTCATCGCCGGCTGCGAGCTGGAGCAGATGATAAATCGGAGTGCTGAAGCAAAGCGCGAGAATGGTCATGGCGGGCAAAAATCCCGGCTGCAGCGCGGGATTTTTTTTCCGCTCCGATGGAGGCTGCGGTTCAAAGGCAATTTCGGTTTTTTCCGCCGTTAATTTGGCAAGTTCTTCAACGGGCATAAATAAAGAGCGCGGAAATTGGTCCGCGAATGTTGAGTTTTCCAGGGTGGACGGCCAGATTCTCTTCAATCAAAAACTGTAGCTGGCTTCCACGCCGAATTGGTTGCTGATGTAGGTGAAGCCGTCAGCGGTGGATTTGTTGTCGGAATATTCATAAAAAACAGATGCTGAACCGCGTCCAAGAAATGAATGTGACAGCCGCACAACGGCGTCGTAATAATTGTCCTTGCGATTGGCCAGGACATCGTTGGCCGAAGCGCTGAATTTTGCCGTGGTGTAACCACCGCCCAAGGAAAGATAAAATTGTCCCAGAAGCCGCTGGCTGACGCCGCCGTTAAAAGACGTGGTGGTCGTCACCTCGCCCACGAACGAAGACTGCGAAACGGATCGGTTCACGCCAAAATAAATCTCGGTTGCGGAAAACGGCTGATACTGGACGCTTCCGCCGTAAATCGGGCTGAACAAATTTCCCGCGCCGTTGCCGCCGAGAAATTCGCGCTCTTCCACGCCGCCACTGGCCTGAAAGCTGATTTTGTCCGTCGCGCGCCAATTGAGCCGCGCCTGCGCCTGCTCGTAAGTCGCGTCGGGACCGAAATCAGCGTTGTCGTAGCCCAGCCCGGCGCCGATGCTGAATTCAAATCGCGGCTGCGGCGTATAATTCAGCCAGTCGAGTGTTGACCAATCGCGCGTGTTTTCAAATCCGCTGCCGCTGGCGAAGCGGATGTTTTGATAGACGCCCAAATCCATCGAACTTTTTTCGCCCGTTTCGTGCTCGGCGGTGGCGGCGGTCAAATAGTTTTGTTCATCCGTTTGTCCGCCGGTTTCAATCAGCGGCGACGAAGTCAGAACGGCGTTTTGCAGAAATCCAAAAATCCAGTCCGTATAAACCGTTTGGCCGGTCAGCGTCACGGCGTTGTCGAACTCATGTTTGAAATGGTCGTTCGAGTAATCCGCGCTCGTGGCCGTGTAATCAAGCGCCCAGTGCGGGCCGATGTTGAGCAAAATGCCGGCGGAAATCTGCTGGATCGTCGTGTTTTCCTGGTCGCCAGGCGCAGCCAAGATGCCGTGCGCTTCAGTGAATTGATAATCCGCGTGCGGCCGGAAAATAAAATCTCCGATCCGAAACGGTTCGTAAGGCATTGTCGGCGGCGGCGGTTGCGGCAGCGCGAAGACCTGAAATTCATTCGTCATGATTCCTTGCGACGTGGACTCAACCGGCGGCGTTTCCGGCCGCACAATTTCCTGTTGCGCCTCCGCCGCGCGGCCCAAAAAAAACAGGACAACGAGCGGTGGCAACAAATTGCGTTTGCGGAAGGAAACCGCCGCCGTTTTTTTTGATTTCATAAATTTTTCCCCCCTCAAAAAATCAGGCGGCCTTGCGCGATTCCTGCGGAACATTTTCCGCGCGCCAGTTTTGCAGCGAATCTTCCAACGCTTCCGCCGCCGGCCTCATCGGCACGCCTGCGGCAAGCAGTTTGGAGACTTCGAGAACGCAATCAGAACGCAACGCGCGGTTTCCGCCGCGATAAAATTCCGCGTCGTCCTCCCAGAATTCAAAGTCGCGCTTCGGCTGGAGAATTTTTCGCAGTCTTTCCACGATTTGCCAGGATGTGACGACGCCCGGGTTGGCGACGTTGTAAATGCCAAACGGCGCGCGCAGTTCCCAAAGATCGAGACACGCGCGGACAAAATCACCCGTGTGCGAAAGCGCGCCCACGCCGCGATAAATTTTTTCCACATTTTGAATTTGCTGGAGAAAATTTTCACGGTCGTCGCGCTCGTTGAACGGCAGGCCGATTCGCCAGATGTAATTGCGCCCGATGCCGCGAATGGACTCCTCGGCCAGCGCCGCCGTGCCGCTGAAAAAATTGCATGGCGCGTCGCGAAAGGAAAAATTCGGCTCGTCCGATTCCGTGAAGCCATGAATTTTTTCAGGACATTCCGCCAGCAGGCGGAGCAAATCCGCGCGCCTGATCTTTTTTCCAATGATCAAACCGTCGTCGCCGGCGATTTTTGCGCCCGAATAAATGCCGCACGATGAAACGTGCCCCCACGGCGTGTTTGTCATCAGGCAAACCTTGGCGACGCTGTGCGGCAAAATCGTGTTCGCGTGCAGCGTTTCGTCGCGCTCGACCTCGCACGCGTCCACGTCTGGCGCGCCTGCGCGCCCGGCGGCGTTGATGATGAATTCCGGTTTTGCCTTCCGGATGCAATCGAAGAGCGAGTCAAAATCGGAATAATCTTTGTTCGCAGGCAAAGTGAAATCATGCCCGCGCCGCCGCAATTCCGCGCAAAAAATTCTGCCGATATAACTGTCGGCGCCCAAAACCAAAATCATAACTTTTTTCCAGATTGAATTTTCATGCGTCGTTCATGCGCCGGCCGGATGGAAGAAAATGGCCGCGTAAATCCAGGCAATGCTCTCGCCAAAAACTTCCCGCACGCCCGCGCTGTAATGCCACCAGCGACGCGCGTCGTAATCGGGATTTGGGATCGAAATGATTCCGATGGCGGCGCTCCGACCGAATGCTTCCTGAAAAAGCAGTCGCGTCCGCCGCGCATGAGCGTCCTCCGTCAAAACGTTGAAACTGCGGACAATCATTTTGTGTTTGCCAAACCATTGTCGCAGCGCGACGGCAGACGCATAAGTGCGGTCGCGCCCGACTTCATGCGCCGGAACAGCGACGACGGATTGCGCCGGGATTCCCGCTTGTTTCAGAAGTTCCGCGCCGACGCTCGCCGACGTGTCGAAATCATTGGTGAACCAACCGCTTCCCTCAACCGGCCCGCCGGTGGTGAAAATTTTTTCGTAAGCGCCATTTGTGAATTCTTCCGCCGCGGCGCGAATCGCGTATTCATGAACCCAGCCTTCGACGACGAGGATGTTTGTGTTCACGCGTTTTGTCTCCGCGAGAAACGGGTGGGCAGTCAGCGTCCAGGTCGCGCCAGCCGCGAAAACGGCCAGCATCAAAATCGTCCAGCCGCGCCATGACAATCCCCAGCGTTCCCGGCGCGTGAAAATGCCGAGACATTTTTTGGATGGATTCACACCGGCCATTTTTTTTGCGCGCGCCGACGGAACAAATTCGGCAAGAAAAAGATTCCGGCGCACCGGACGAAATCACGAAAATTCCCCGCGAAAAAAATCCCGTCCCAGGCCAGCGCGCGGGCGACCGGAAATTCCCCGGCGGCGCAGGCGATTTCCGCCCGGCGCGACATGAAATAGCCGATCCGGTTTCGCATGACGGAAATTTTTTCCGGAGAAATTTCGACCAGCCGCCAATACATTTCCGCCAGGAGGCGCAGGTAGGATTGATTTCGCCGCGCGAGCGAATCCAGTTTCACGCTGTAAGTCAGGCTGTTGGAGGAATTTTCAAAAACGATTGTCAACGGATGGTCCACGTAGATGAACCCCGACAAAAACGACAGCCGGAAAATCAATTCAGCGTCTTCGGCGGCATGAAACGATTCATCGAACAAGCCGGTATTTTCCAAAATTTCTTTTTCCACGATCATCGTTTGAATCAATGGATGGCGGGGTGAGAGGCAAATGGAATCCACGGCGTTTTCGACAAGGAAAATTTCCGGCTCGCGAAGCGCCGCCGAAACAAATTCAATGTCGCGCAGCAACTCGCCTTGGGCGTTCATGCAGCGTGTGAAGGACATTTTTACAGGATATTTCTCCATTGCCGCAAGTTGCCGGTCGAGTTTTTCGGGAAACCAGCGGTCATCGGAATCCAGAAATGCGATCCATTTTCCGCGCGCGGCGCGAATGCCGGCGTTTCGCGCGGCGCTGACGCCGCGATTTTTCTGCCGGAGCAGGCGGATTTGATCGCCAAATTTTTCCAAAACTTCCGCCGTGCCGTCTGTCGAACCATCGTCAACGGCGATGATTTCAAAATTTCTGAACGTTTGCGCCAAAACGCTTTCGACCGCATTGGCGACGCAATGCGCGCGATTGAACACGGGAATGATGACTGAAACCAATGGCATGGATGTTTCGGATGTTTCGATGGGACGCGCTGCTACGGGTTCGTTTGGCGTCACGACAACGCCGCCTTGCCCAAAACTTTTTCCACAATTTCCGCAGTGCGTTCAGCTTGTGAATCCCACGTCCAATTTTTCAGGAATTTTTTCCAGGCGTTTTCCGCCAGGCGTTCGCCTTCGGCTGGATTTGTCAAAATGCGAAGGCAATTTTCAGCAAAATCTTTTGGCGAATCGGCGAGCAGCAGTTCCCGGCCGTTTTCAACGTCGTAGCCGTGTGCGCCGAGGCGCGTGGAAACGATTGGGCATTTGCGGCTGAAGGCGTCGGCAATTTTGACACGCGTGCCCGCGCCGACGAACAGCGGCACGACGGCCAGCGACCATGTGGCCATTTCTTTTCCGAGGTCGGCCGTCCAGCCGAGCGATTCGATGTTCGTCTGTCCCCATGGTTGATTGTCGCTCTGATCGCCAGCCAGTCGCAATCGTGCCAGTGGGAATTTTTCCAAAACCTGCGGCCAGACGCGTTCAACAAACCACCGGACACCATCGCGGTTGGGCGCGTAGCCAAAGCTGCCGACGAATCCGATGCGCGGCGGAGACGAGGGACGGCAAACCGGAGCGTGTTCCGGCGCGGCAAAGCCGTTTGGAAGAACAAAAATTTTGTCCATATTGTTGAGTCTCCGGCGGTCGGGTTCGCTGCAAACGCAAAGCGCGTCGAATCGCTCGGTGATTTTTTTTTCGTGGCGACGCCACAAAATGAATTGATTGAGACAACGAAGTTTTTGGAAAAATCCCGTCGTGTTCAGCATGACTGTTTTGCAAAGATCACTGGGAACGTCGTCCACGTCCAAAACCGTTTTTGGCCAGTGCCAGATGCCGAACGCATTGGCGAGCTTGATGTTGTGAATCCAAACCATGTCGTGCGTGGACATCCAACGCAGCAGCCGTTCGCGTTCGGCCGGCGGCATTTGAATGCCATCAATCTCGAGGAAGCGGCTGTCCAATTGGCGGCGCAGGCGGTGGCCAAAGGAAGGATTGCGTGTGAAGTCAAGCTGGACTTTTCCAATGATTTCAAATTCCCGTCGCGGCGGCTCGTTGTCTTCATCAGCCGGGCCGAAGTAGTTCGCCAGCACGATGCGCACGTCGCCGAGCCGCGCGAGCAGCCGGAACAAATGGCGGATGCGCAGGACGGAGCCGCGGTCGAGGCTGTCAGGATCGTGCGCCGTGATGCAAAGAAATTTTGGCATTGAAAGTCGCAGGATTTTTTTGGCGAAGATTTTTTCAGCGGCTGAACACTTTGCCCCGCGCGAGGTTGCAATTGAACTTCATCGTCTTAAGAAAGCCATAGCCTCGACGGCGATTCCATGATGACGAGGCGAGCGCGTCAATTTCCAGCGATGTTTTCAAAGTCGCCAATCGCCGCGTGTAAAACATTTGGAGAAAGAACCAGTCTTCGAGCAGCACGGCCAGATCGCCATTGGTTAAATGACGGTTGGTCGGAGGATTTTTTTGCAAGAATGCGGCCGCCCATCCAACAAATTCGCGGCAAGCCTGGACTTTCCGAATCGCGGCTGCGGAGGAATTGTCGGTGGAAATGTTTTGGCCGCTCAATCTCCAGTTCACGCGCGCGCCGGGAATGGCGCGAATGGTCTTATGGACGCCGAGCGTGGCGATGAAGGCGTCGTCGGACGCCCATCCA